>OCHM01000514.1_pt1 | contig 24566 bp, 20 predicted proteins | sample 1538901 | NCBI WGS metagenome assembly OCHM01 (sample SAMN04571734, study PRJEB22368) | human gut metagenome | biome: human gut; material: stool | host: Homo sapiens | place: Luxembourg | collected 2012-11-08 | reverse complement strand
ATATTGTTTATTAATCAGTTATAAAATAAGTGTTTTTTGAGTGACGAAGTCAGGACATACAACCATGGCTATTGCCATCTCATCTGCAAAGATAATCATTTCGTGGCACTCTTCATCCCTTTGCGCCTGCCTTTTTCGGCTGTGCAGGATTGCACTTCCGCCCTGCCGATGTGGGATGGGCAGAAAACAGAAGAGGCGGATGAGTGTCATTGTTGCTACACTCATCCGCCTCTTGATGCACTAATATCTCACTTTATTCTTATCACCATATTATAGTTGCGCCAACCGTCATCCTTGCTTCTGAAACTTATGGACGCTATCTTGTGGGCTGACAGAACAAACTTTTCCTATAATTGCATATTCTCCCTGTTTTTCCACTTTTCCCCTACTCTATGGAAAAAGCGTTTTCAGCACACACTTGACAAAAGCTTTGCAACGCCACATGAGCATCCGCATTCGTTGCCCAAAGGGAAGCTTCGTACATTCATCTATCAAAGATATCAGTTCTTTTTCCCCCAAATACCTAAAGAACATTTTACGTTTGGGATGTACCTTAGGAGAGTAACAGCATGCAGGATTGAAGTGCTTGATACATTCATAGGTGCTTGATGCCATCGTTACCTTTGCACCACTAATAGTGGTTTTCCCAACTTCCGTATTAACTAAGATAAGGCTTGTTCCTTTGTCGTCATCCATTTCTGGCAATAGTGTATTGATTCCCCAGAAATCAGCTATAGTAATGTCACTTTGGCTACTGCACCCTCTCGCTTTACAGTCATAACAGGAAGGACGAAGAATGATGTCATTTAAGAATGCCTTCATATAATGATTTTCTGTGAAAGGCGAAAGCATGGAATCCGTCTTACCAACTCCATTATGACTAAGAAAGAAGCAGAAGTTCTTCCATCCTTTCTCTTTGTTACGGAATTCTACACAGCTGATGCTTTGACCTTGCTTTACCACCTCTTCTATATACATCCTCCATACCTTTGGGCTTGGTACACCATGACATATTAAATCAACACTTAGAAGATTGTCATATGGTTTGCGGAGAAATTTGTGTAAGCCAGCCACCTGACAAGGCGTTCCAGAAAAAAGTACCTTCCTTCCCTCGTTTAGGAAGCGTAGGGCATCTACATACGCATTTTCCATGCGTGCCTGAACGTATTTTGAGCCCATGAAAGCCTCTACGCCTTTCATATCCTCTGCATAGTCAATCACCACCTGCCAATTCTCATCAAATCGTGCGCCAAACACCACACCACCTTCGCCTATTGTCTTTTCTGCAAGAAGATGGAAGATTCCACCAGAAGAACTTTTCTGGCGAACCTCTTCATTCTGGTTGATGGCGGCAAGCACTTGCAAAGGCTCTCGTGTATCGTACGGCTGCAACTCATTGCAGACCTTCTCGCAAAGACCACAGTTCACACAGGCTTCCTCATCAACCTGTGGATAGAGAAAACCTTCAGAGTCTTCCACCATCGTGATGCAATGCCTGGGGCAGACAGACGCACAAGCTGAACAGCCGCAACAGTTCTTCTTGTCTTTTACTTCTATCATCGTCTTGTGATTTTCTGAATCATAGCCAAAGCCTTGCTCCTGACAAACAGTCGCTCGTTGGCCGACAGGCCCAGAAAGTAGGCAGAGAAACTTACGGAGAACACGCAAACTATCCCAACAGCAAAGAACCTCCAGACATTGTCCTGCATGTTCGCATAAACCAGCCATGGCAAGAGCGACGAAGCCAGGACAACAGCAAACACTCTATTATAGACATTGCTGAGATAATCCCTAATACGGAGTCCTATCAACGACCGCAACATAATCATGCGAGCAAGCTGAGCGACGGCTTCCATGATGAAATGCACAACAAACACCGCGTAAGCCGGACATCCCAACCGCAGGCAGACATAGGAAACTGGCAGTATCATCAAGAGGATAGTGCCACAGATTGCCTGATAAGCCTTGACCTTTCCCGTTGCCTGATTGGCTACTATCAAGGGATTGGCAATGGAATATATCAATGCAGTGCATATCATGATGCGCAGAAACACCACTGTGTTCTCGGGCACAGTCTTGAGCCACACAGTCAGGATGAAGTTGGTCTCAAAGAGTACTGGCAATGACAGGAAGAACAGGAGGTAAAAGGAGAAGCGCGAACTGCGGAACATCAGTTTGTGCATCTCGGCCATTTCGCCCTTGGCATACGTCTTCGTGATTTGAGGATTGAGCGCCATCTGGAAATTACCCACGAACTGTTGGATAGCTCCTTGCACCTGCACCGCCACACCACGGGCGGCATTGACCACTGGACCAAAGAAGATGTTGAGCAGGATGTTGAGCCCCTGTCCAAACAGCACTGCCGACAGATTGCCGAACATGCTCCACCCGGCAAAACCTGTCATCTCCTTAAACAAAGAACGGTTCCAGGCATGACGATATACTGTTTCTTCAAAGTGTTTCCTGCAATATGTCCAATAGCAAATCTGTATGAATATCTGAACCAGCACCAGCAGGAATGCATAGAGTATCAGTTTGTCAAAAGAGAAGATTACCAATACATACACGATGGCCAGCCTCAGCACAACCTCCAATATGGACATATAGGCAAAGGCCGACATCTCCTCATGTGCTACGATGCAGGCATTATAGGGTACACTGATAATCATGATGAACGAAGAGATGATGGAGGACTGCAATACCCAGAATGCAGCGTCCATCCTGTCGGCCGGTATCTGCAACTTGTTGTACAGAAACCAGAGGCCGATTGTTTCGCCCAAGACGATGACCAGTCCTGCTATGAGCACATGTATCTGCAGCGTAGTGCTGAACACGGTATGGAGCTGGTCCTTGTCTCCTTTGCCCAAAGCAAAAGTGATGTAACGCTGTGTGGCCGATGACATGGAACTGTTGATAAAGCCAAACATGGTGACTATTCCGCCCACGACGTTGTTGATGCCATAGTCCTCCACGCCCAAAGTGTTCAGGATGACACGTGAGGTGAAGAGGCTGACTCCCATCGTGAAGAACATACGCACGTATAGCAGCAGCGTATTCTTGGCTATTCGTTTGTTATTGTCTGATGTCTGTGACACGTTTTTCCTTTTGTTATCCAGAATAGGATACCTAACTTACCGGGCAAAGTAGCCCAAGAAACTTTTTCTCATAAAAAACGAGAGGGGAAGAGACCACAGCCACCTGGCCATAGCCTTTCCTCTCTCTTATACATTATTATATATATGTATTGTACTTGTTTCTTTTCTGTGCTCCGAAGAGCCAACTATCCACAATCCTGGGCTTTCAGCCCACATCTGGTGCTTACAGTCACACCCTTGCCTACTTGGCAAAGCGCCCTGAGGTGATGAGCATGTTCATGCCTTCGAGCCTCTTCTGATACACCGTCAGGAAGTTGTCTATCACATCCTTGTAGGCCGAGATGTTCTCGTCGCCGCTCCAGTCGCTGAAGTTGTTCTTGTACTTCTGGATGGCAGCTTTGCTGGTGGGCCACATCTGGCTGTTCACCTCATAGGAGCGCTCCAGCTTCTGTCCGTAGGCGCTGATGTCGTCCTTCACACTCAGCAGATAGGGATAGAGCACAGCCCAACGCTTCTGCACAGCAGCCTGGAAGATGGGATCCTTCACCAATGCGGGGTAGAAGACGCACGAAGTACTCTTCTTCAGACTGGACTCTGTGCCGCCTGCCACAGGATTGGCACTCCAGCATATCCACTGGTCATAAGGCTTCAGGCGGTCGCCCGAACTGCCCTGACTGCGTGCATTCTCCACGTTCTGGAAGGTTGCACGGTCGAAATCCCACACCGGACCAGCCGACAGCTTGCCGTTGCCATTCATGAAATAATATACCGAACGGGGGTCAAGGAACTCATGGTTCATGGTCAGTTCCCATATAAGCCACTGGTCGATGACGCTGTAGATGTCCATATCCTCATAGGCAGCAGCGAAGTTCCCGTTGTAGATATTGTCCTCTATCCCCTGCACCTTTGCCTTGACGGCTGCAAATATCTCATCGCTCAGCAGATCGTCCTTGAACATGAAGGGTACGGAGTAATGGCGGGTGATGAACTTGTAGGTCTCGTCATAGTTGTTGTCCAGCTCCATCAGATAGCCGCACTTCTCCAGCGTCTTCTCCAAGGCATCTTCATAATTGTCCTGGATGTTGAGACGCTTGGAACCTATCTTGATCTGCTCACACAGATAGTAGTTGCCCACATGATGGCCGTCGATGACCAGTTCCACAGGCTGCCCGTGCACGTTCCAAGGAATTCCCTCCTCGATGGCACCTGACTTCCAGGCACGCTCGAAGGCATGTGCCAGGTCAAAAGCCACTGCATTGCGTATCATGGAGTGGTCAATCCAGTTGGCCAGCAGCACCCAGCGCTTGTGCTTGGGCATACCCAGCACCTTCTGCTTCTCCACCAACTTGATGGCAAAGGGTTTCTTGGGGAAGGCTTTCGAGGTGTTTCCGCGAAGACGGACACCACACAGCGCAGTGGGAACATCCAGTGTGCCGTCGGCATTGTAGATGGTCAGCTGGTCGTCCTGTACCCACTCGGTAGCCTTGTCGCGCACCATGAAATCCACAAACTTGTTGACTATAGTGACACCGGAAGTTACGGGACTGAAGTCACCCGATGCCGACTGCTGTACCACCACCACAGGCAAACCGGTGTTGGTGATGCTCACCACATAGTCACGCTTCATGCCGTCGGACTCTACCGTGTAAGTTACGGGCTGTGTGAAATCCACCTCTGTCACTCCACTGGTCTGCTTTACTCCTCCCACACTCACGGTGGCACCTTCGCTGGCAGTGAAGGTGGGCACCAGATGGAAGTCATAGAGATAGGGAATCATGAGGCTCACCTCGCTGCCGCTTATCGTAGCAGGATAGGTGCTCACGCTGTTGAATTGCGGTTGGTTTCTTCTGTTCCACACAAGCTTGTTGCCAAGCAGTTTGCCCGCATTCTGCTCCACAGAGAAAGCAAACTGGCTGAGGGATGGCAGTTTGCTCTCCTTATAGCCGAAGGTTTCTGCCTGAGCGGCATAGTTCTTCAGGCTGAGGGGGATGTTGTACACCACTTCAGCCTCGAAGTCGGCCTGGCAGATGGCGGTGAATGTGGCCAGATGTGCCTCTGTCTGCACACTCACGCTTATCCTGTCGCCCTTTTTCACGGTGGGCATCACGGTGATGAACCCCTGATGGCTGCTGCCCTCGGCCAGCTGCGGACGGGCTGTCCACACCATGCTCACGCTGCCGGAAGCATCTGTCACATTGCCCCAAGTGCCGTCGATGGCACTGAAAGTGAAGCTTCCGCAGATGTCACGCGGAGTTCCCTGCCCGTCGGTAACGGTCAGCTCCACCCTATCCAATGCTTCACCGGCAAGCGAGGTGCCGCTGGCATCCACTGTCACGCGAAGCATGGAGAACAGGTGACGGAAGTTGAAGCGACGGCTCTGACCCACAGGTGCACCATATTTATAGTCACCTGTGAGCCGGCCCGAAGCCTCATCATAGGGTTGTACCTGTGGCAGATGTCCCTTCAAGGCGGTTATCTCAGCACCGTCATTGCCGGCGCTATAGGGATAGTAGGCACGGTAGGGCTGGTCGTCACCATCCATCATTCCGCTGAAGTCCGCTTGTGGTACACTGCCCTGCGCTTCACTGAGAAACAGAGCATTGCGGGTACCTGCCTTGCCATACACGCCTATGCTGTCGGCAGGCTGCCAGAGCAAGCCCAGATAGCCATTGCCTGTATCGCTCATGTCGATGCATGTGCGCGTCTGTTCGGGTGCCGAAGGGTCGGCTATAGCTGCAGTGATGGTCTGCACTTGAGGCTGCCCACTGCCCACTGTCTCATCTCCTGCACATGAGCAGAAGAGCGGCAGCACAACACCCACGATGGCCGCCAGCAGGTACATCCTCTTCATATTACTTCTTTATTATAGTATATTTGAAATCAACCACCACAGGGAAGTGGTCGGCCAATCCTATCTTTCTCTCGATGCTTACCGTCTGGTTGGTAAGGATATTGCCGTTGGCATCCTCGGTGTCCACACCTTTATACTCAGCCGCTTCGGTGCTCTTCACGAAGTTTTCTACATCATTCCGGCTACCCATAGCCTGCAACTGCACGCTGGACAGGGGATGATTGATGTACCACACCTTATCCACTACCTCGCCTCTCTGGTCGTCAGAGCAGCAGATGTCATTCTTGGTATCGCCCTTGAAGTTGCTACGGATCATCAGCGACTTACCTCCCCACGTGGGGAACTCGCCATTGCGGTGGAACTTCACCCAGGGGTCGATGGCCTCGTAGCCTGCCTGTGCAATGGAAGTAAAGAAGTTGTCCTGTACCTTGTGTCGGGTGTAGCGCATGTTGGTATCACCCATCACGATGGCCGGACGCTTGTTCTGCTTGAGTTGTGCAAGCACATAGTCGCGCAACTGGCACAGCTGGGCTATCTGTACGGGTTCGAAGGAGGACGGGTTATTATCGCTCCAGGTATTCATGTGAGTGATATAGACATCTACATCTACCCCATCGGCCACTGTAACCACATAATGGCGGAAGCCCTTCTTGATTAATGTATTGGCTCCGTCTGTCAGTCCACCTATCTCGGCTGTATATTGAACCATAGTCTCGCCAGTGGCGCTCAGCCCCTTCTTCCAGAAGAAGCCCAAACCGTCGGTATCGGCACGCTGGCTGAGGTTGTGTACGCCAAGCGAACCGCGATATGTTCCTGCATTGTAGTTGCTCATGGCTGTTGCAAGCTGTGTGTGGTACTCAAAGTCCTCACTCACTGCCAGGAAATCCCATCCCTGCGAGTTGGCCTTGTTGCCCAGGGTTACAGTACCCTGCTTGCCTGGACCATCGCTGTTGATGGATGAGGGCAGACCATCCACATTGAGTGTAGCACAGGTGAAGGTTCCTGTCTCAACGCCTTCGGTGGGATACACCAGATTGCCCACGTTGTCATATACCACCAGCGAAGAGTAGTTCTTGAGCAGGAGGGGAAGTCCGTAGATATTCTCGCGCTGGAAGTCGGCACGGCTCTGTGCAGAGAAACAGGCACGATAGTTCTGTGTGCTGACGGTGATGGTGAAGGTATCGCCACTCTTCACCGTGGGGAACATGCTCATGTAGGCTGTCAGGATGCCGTTGAGCTGGGGGCCATCGGTCCACTGCAGGCTCACGGTGCCGCTTCCTGCATCGGTCTGCATCCACACACCATTGCGGGCATTGAACTCAAACTGTCCTGCCACTGCCACAGGAGCATCATTGCGTGTGACGCTTACGCTCACCTCGTGCAACTTGTCACCTGCGAGCGGTGTGTCTGAAGCATCCACAGTGACACGTGCGAGTGAGAACATGTGGGTGAAGGCGAACTCATGTCCGCTGGCTCCGCTTCCCTTCGCGCGACCATATTTATAGTCGCCGTGCAGGATGCCGCTGTCCATATTCTGCACAGCGGGGAGGGTGCCTGTGAGTGAAGTGATTTCCTTGTTGTCGTTAGCTGCATCATAGGGATAATAGGCGTATGTGGGTTCGGCAAATGCCTCACCTACGGCAGTGAAGCTGGCCAATGCCTCACGCTCCGCTCCAACCTTGCTGTAGCAGCGCTGGGTGACAGATTCATGGTCGAATACACCTATCTGGTCGCCATCTGTCCAGGCGATGCCCACTGCCTGGGCACTTTCTACTGGCAGGTCAACGGCTGTACGGGTAGTGGCTGCGGGATGGATGGTGGCCACAATGTTGTCTTTGGGCGAAGTGCGGTTATACTCGTCCTGTGAGCAGGAAGCAAGGAGAACGGCAGCCATCGCCGATACAACGTAAAAGACTTTCTTTTTCATAATGTGATGGATACTGTTGGTAGTATGTGTGCTGCTCTGTTTCGGCCTCAACAAAAACTTGGAAAAGCCTGTCGTGCGCTTTTCCTCCAAAGGGAAGCCGATTGTCTGCAAGTCAGCATGGATGGATAAAAAAATGAGAGGTTGTTATAATCAGAGAATCCCGCTTGGGAGAAGTGCCTCCCCTCGGCAGAGGGTGGAAGCACGTCTCCCAAGTGGGATGGGAACTATTTAATGCGAACGTGTCCAGCCAATGGCATCTGTACCATTGTCCTTCATGCCCGAGTTATAACCAGGGGCAGCGGAATTCACATCAGACGATGACCCGTTGTTGGATGGGTCAAAGGGATCTTTGCCAGGGTCATAAGCCTTTCGGAACTTGTTGTTGTGCGAGAGAATACCCTTCACAACAGGAACACCATAAGTCTTATTAGTCACATAGTTCATCAGCACCAGACCTACAGGGAAGTAGGGAGTTTGTTCCCCTGTAGGTTTAGCTGCCATCAGCTTCATCCTACCGTCTATCCAGAGATTCAGATTCCGAGCGACTTCCTTCTGGTTTATCAGATGATCACCAGTTCCTTTATCAATACTATATCCACCCAAGCCATGGTACATCCAATGAGCATGCTTATAATTGGTCTTGCCGAAGTTTTCCTTGGAGAAGTTAAGGATGTTCTGGGATTTCTCCATACGTTCGGCCAGAGTCGGGCAATATCCACGGTCATCGTCTGTAAAGCCAGATCCCGCATCCAAAGTTGCCATTGCCTGTGCCTGTGAGCTATACATTTCCAAGGGGGGATTGGCACTATTCACAATCTTGCCAGAACAATAATCGAGACTATGGAAATTCCCTTCATTCAACGTTATGGGAGTGTAAGTGAAGAGACACTTGCTGCTACCATGAGGAAGATTTGTGATGGTGTTGGGGTCCTTCTCACAGTTCACGATGACAATCACCTTACCCAGCACATCACCCACCACAGTATTGGCAGAAATCTTACTGGCATCTATAACATTAGGGTCTTTAGCACATGCTTCACTAATAGCCTTCATCCATTCTCCCTCTGTCTTTTCATAACTATTTTGAGCAAAGGTACAGAATACCATCATGTACTCATTGGACTTCACCTGAGATGTGATGCAATTCAGGACAGTTGCAAAGGTTATGTTGCCATCTCGCATCACCTTACCATTTTTATAGTTCGATATGCCAATCTTATCCCAAGTATCAGCACCATTGGCAACAGAAAGACCTGTAACAGGGCTAGCCCATGGTGCTTTCCACCTCGTATCAATATGGAAAGCACGTACACCAGCATTATACTGAGCGATTATTGCTGCCTTTTGCTTCGCCACAGAATTCACATCCAACTTAGAGGAGCCATCTGCTGCATATTGAAATTCTTTATTCAGTGAGTTCCAAGAACCAGGGATGGAAATCTCGGAGAGATATACGTTGCGGGGAACGTTGGCCATCCACGTGGCGGGATCCCAATCGTCGTCGGGAGCAGGAAGAGATGGCAACTTGCCCTTGAAACGATGAATCCTGCCTGGCATCAGCTTACCGTCACCGCTTCTTCCTTTCAGAGAGGTGGTATATACTTTACCTTGGGCAGTAGTCACCTCCAACTTCCAGTTGTCATTGACAGCAAGGTTCTCGTAAGGGATGACAAAGGCATTCAGCTCCACCTCATCGTTCAGTCCCAGCGTCAGAAAACCTTGGGTGGAAGCATAATGGGTGTAGAGCGTAATCTCATAGTATTTTTTTTCGCCAAGTTTCACAGTAGGAGTCTCTGTCCCTGTGCTCATATCCACAGTGAAGTCACCTGCGATGGGCTGGTCGGCCTTGAGCACCACCTTGCTGATAATCACCTCACTGTCTATATGACCCTGAGCAGGCGAAGGACCACGCAAGGTGAAGCGAATGGCGGTAGAGAGAGGAGTGTAGGTGAGGTTCACCTCAGAACCATTGGTCACACCCTTGCTGACAGCTCCCATGAAGCATGCGTTCATGTCGGCATAAGCCGTATTGTCTTCGTTATCCAGAATATCATACTGCACATTGGGCATCGTGAGGTGGAATGTGGTGCCCTGCACGCTGGCATTGTCAGCAGGATAAACCGAATAGAAATCGGCATCATCCTGCCCCCACTGAACACCCGCCGCACCTGTCTTGTTCAGGCTGGTAGCATAGTTCTGCTTGTCAGAATCTACAGAAACCTTGTACTGAGCGGTATTGCGACCGTTCTGGCACTGGGGAGAGGTGACAAGCACCTTGTCGCCATCCACCCAATAGATGGGGAAGGTGTTTTTTTCCGTGTCCTCCTTACCGTAGATGGTACGGGTAACATCATTCTTGTTGAGCGAAGCGCCAAACTTCACCTCCGCACCTGGTGTGGGGGTGGGACGTTCGGGCATGTTCTCCTGATTGCAGGCAACCAGAGCCAGCAGGGAGAGACCGAGAAGATAATCATGCGTTCTCATAATGGTATATATATAATGTATGAGGTTTAGTTACTGTTACTACTTCCACTCGTTGCCAGCGTCCAGTGTGTAGCCGAAATCCTGGTTCACCTGATGCTCTTTCACACGTCCATTGTCCGTGTTGTCGTTCTTGACTGTCACCGAAGCTTTCATAAAGCCCTTCTCCACCTGCACCTGAGCGCGTACAGTGAGCGGTGACTCATACTGTCCTGTCATTTTCATAATTGTTCTCTTTTTTAAGGTTAGTACTTAACTATCTTATTCTTTCTCTTTTATTTCTTGCTCTTCTTTCCTTTGCCATATCCATAGCCGTAGCCATATCCGTAACGGCCATAACCATATCCATATCCGTAGCCATAACCACGATGTGCGATATCCACTCCGTTGAGCACCAGAGCCATATTACGCAGGCGCTTCTCCTGATAGAGGCTCTCGATATCGGGCAACTGGCGTCGGTCGAGCTTGCCTGCACGCACCACAAAGATAGTGAGATCGGCCACACGGTTGGCAATGGATGTATCGGCAATGATGCCCACAGGCACACTGTCGGCTACGATATAGTCATAACGCTGGCGCAACTCCTCCACCAGTTTGTCCAGACGCTCGTCCATGAGCAGTTCGGCAGGATTGGGAGGCACTGTGCCTGCGGGGATGAAGTCCAGCCCATCCACTCCCTCTACGGGACAGATGATATCATCTACCTGCACGCTGGAGTCAGCCAGATAGTTGGTGAGTCCCATCTTGTGCCCATGCCCATGCATGTGATGGCTGAGAATACCCTTGCGGATATCCATATCGAGCAGCAGCACACGCTTCTTGGCAAATACCAGTGTGAGTGCAAGGTTGCGCGAGATGAAAGTCTTGCCGGCTCCCTCATTGAAGGAGGTGAAGGTGATGACCTGGGCAGGATGCTCCTTGCGGCCCATAAACTCCATGTTGGTACGCAGGATGCGGAATGCCTCTGAAGTCATGTCGTTGCCATCGGCTGTTACCACCATCTCCTGTCGTTTGCCCTTGGAGCGTGAGTTGTCGCGGCCTTGAGGAATCTCGCCCAGGAAAGGCACACTCACACGTCCCTTGAGGTCGCGGCGGCTGTGGACATAAGTGTCCATGAAGAGACGCACCATGAGCCACACGGCAGGCAGAGCAAAACCAATGAGCAAACCCAGCAGCATGATGCGTGAACGCACAGGAGCGATAGGAGCATTGCTACCAGTGGCACCATCGATGACGCGTGCATTGTTGTCGGCCATAGCCTGTGTGATGGCATTCTCCTCGCGGCGGTTGAGCAGGAACAGGTACAGAGCCTCCTTGATCTTCTGCTGACGCTCGATGGAAAGCATCTCACGCTCCTGGGTGGGGATAGAAGCCACACGCGACTGTGCTCTCACCTCACGGCTTTGTGCATCGCGCTTCCTCACGTTGATGCTCACTATCATGTTATCCACAGCGCGTATGATGCTCTGCTTCATGGCATGCAGCGAGTTGTTGAGTTCCTCCACCACGGGATTGCTGTTGCTGCTGTCCTCTATGAGTTTGTCGCGACGGAGCTTGATGGCGTTGTACTGGCTTATCTGGCTCTCCACGCTGGCATTGTCGATACCTGTGTTGCTGGGTATGAGGTCGCCGTCCTTGGTGTGGTCCTCCAGATAATCCTTGATGTAGGTGGCCAGCCTGAGCTGGGTTTCCATCTCCAGTGCTTCGCTGTTGGACTTGCGGCTCTCGTCGAGATAGGCGCTGGCGGTATTGTTGATATCGAGAATGCGGTTGTCGCGTTTGTAGGTCTCCAGCTCGCTCTCCACACCGCCCAGCTCGCGGCTGATGATGATGAGACGCTCATTGATGAAGTCGGCGGTATTGACAGCCACCTGGTTCTTGTCGCGGATAGCATCCTCGTTGTAGGCAGTGATGAGCATGTTGAGCACATCCTCGGCACGAGAGGGAGAAGCATCCTTGAGCGAGAGGGTGAGAATGCTGGAAGCATCCTCCTCCTGTCGGATACCCAAGTTGGCCAGATAATAGGCGGCGACTGACGAGAGCGGGCGCTTGCTCACATTGATTTCCTTGCCAAACCACGAGCGGGTGCAATAGCTGGTGGGAGAGACTGCCAGGCGCATACCGCCCAACTTGACGGTATCCTTCATGGCTATCACCCACGAATCGCCCTCGCCTGCACTACTGAGGTCGGTGATGCGCACATGCTTCTCATCCTCGACGCGCAGATTGAGCGAGATGTATGTTTCGGGCGTAGCATCGGGGAAGCTGACAGCCACAGGAGCCGTAGCATAGAGTTCACTCGTGCGCAGTCCGTCCTTGTACTGATAGCTCACATCGGCATGCACGCGGCGAACCACCTCCTGCATGAGTTTCTTGGAACGGAACTGCAGGATTTCGTTGGCCACATTGACCTTGTTGATGTAGTTGTCATAGCGGTCAAGCCCAGCCGTATAGGTCTTGTTGGAGGGGTCCTTGATGATGACCGTAGCCTGACGGAAATAGGTGAACGGAGTGCGTGCATACTTGAGCCAAGCCAGTCCACCGAAGATCAACATGCTGGCGAGAAACCATTGCCAGCGTGCCAGGAGATAGAAGAAGAGGTCCTTCAGGTTGATGTCCTGGCTGTTCTTTTCTTGTTCGTATGTCATAGGGGATAGAATGTGTTCGTTGTTACTTCTTGAGTACCCACAGCATGGAAGCCACCACGCTGGCCAGTGAGAGTACGATGCCGCCTATCTGGAAGATGCGACCCTCACGCTCGCGGGACTTATGCTTGGGCTCCACATATACGATATCGTTCTGCTGCAGATAGTAGCAGGGCGACTGGAAGATTTCCTTGCTGCGGATATCGTGCACATATATCTTGCGCTCACCGTTGTTCTCGCGTATGACAGCCACGGAACCCAACTTGGCATTCGACTTGAGGTCGCCGGCATTGGCAATGGCATCGAGGAGTGTCACACGGTCATCATCCACCGAGAAGGTGCCGGCATGGCCCACAGCGCCCAGCACTGTGTAGCGGAAGTTGAGAAACTCGAGCGACACCTGAGGGTCCTTGATGTAGTTGCCTTCTATTATCTTGTTCTTGATCATTTCGGTCACCTGACTCACGCGAAGTCCCTCGACATGCAGAGTGCCCAGGATGGGGAAGTCGATGTTGCCATCCACATCCACACGATAACCTTTGACCCCCTTCTCCTGGGAGCCGCCTGAGGAGGTGGATACAGTGCCGTCCGCACCCACTTGGATGCTGTTGGCATGCGTGTTGAAGGGCAGTGCCAATTCTGGACGCTTGCAGCTCACCACGATGCTTAGGCGGTCATGGGTGTGCACAGTGGCTTCATAGCGGCTGTCATACTCGTAGCCCTGCCCCTGCTGCATGTCACTGAAGTAAGCGATATTCTTGCGCGATGCGCAGGATGGAAATAACATAAGGACTGCCACGCAGCCTATCAGAATCTCTCTTTTCTTCATCATTGTTGTAGTTATGCTATTATTTCGTTGTTGGATAGAATTCTATATATATAATGTGTGCAGGCCAACTGCTCATGCCAGCGAAGCGGCACAGAGACGGGCGGCAGCCTCATCGGGCAGACACTCCAGTGTGCCTACCCTGACGGTGAGTGCCACCTGGACCAGCGTGTCGGCCATGAGCTGGTAATAGCGCTCGTGCTGGCCAATGGCCGAGATGCCTGGCAACAGCACGCTGAATGCCTCCACTTCGGTGGCAGGCAGAAACCTGTTGTGGGGTGCCTGAGCCAGTCGCACTATCCCCTGCACCCGATAGTGTTCGGAACGATAGCAAGGAGTCTTGCCGCTCCAAGGGGTACCATAGGCCCACACCTGCCCGTCATGCAGGCGCAGCATGGGATTGTCATCATTGAGCAACAGGCAGCCGGGGAAGCACTGTTGCCACAGCCGTGCATGGGTGCTCTTGCCTGTTCCGCTCTGTCCCATGAAGAGATAAGCACTGCCCGAAAGCACCACTGCCGCTGCGTGCAGCGAGATGGCCCCGTGAGGCAGAATGGCTTGGGCAAAAGCCATACGCAACATAGAACTGAGCACCGACGAGACCATAGGATCGGCCCAATGCAGAGTGGCGCTCATGTGGGTGAAATCATCGTTGCAAAGGAGCGTATGAGAAGGAGCGTCGGCAGTGTGACGAACCTGCATGATGTAACCGTCAGCACTGCGCCAGAGGCTCACCAGCCCCAAGTCGCTCTCACTCTGCTCTATCATCTGCTCGCTGCCTGTGAGGCAGAGAGTCTGGTCTTCGGTGGTGAACGTGAAAAGCAGAGGTTCGCCTGCCTCTGGCTCACAACGGAAGGCGCTGAACGAAGGCAGGAGCAAGCTGACATCCTGCCACTGGGGAAGAGTCAGGCTGAAGAGGAAACCTCCCACCCTGAAACTGTATGTCGATTGAGTATCACTCATTGTGGTCATCTGTATGAAGTGCTCCTGTGGAGAACTGTCCTGCCATCAGCTGAAGGGCTGTAAAGAGGGTCTCGGCAGGAGCATAGGTCCACCCGAAGCGTGCATGACGGAGCATGGAGACTGCCGTGCGGCACTTGCTGCGCCAGGAAGACTGCGAAGCGATGCGGGTGGTGTGAAGCAGTCCGAAGTTTCCGTCCCTCCACACACGTTCCTGCAAGGGTTGGCTGTCGAAGAGACGGTCGGCATAGGGAAGCCGCTGGAGGGGCAATCCCAGACACTGGGTGAGAAACCCATGCAGCAAGCCGTTCCACTGGAGGAGATGTGCCTGCGAGCAAACCCGCTGATAGGCGCGGCCGTCAATCTGCGAAGTCTGACAGGAGAGGCTGACTGCCAGGTCGGCCATCTGACGCAAACCTATCCCCCATCCCATAGCATGCTTGAGAATGTGGGTGCTCTGGATGAAGAGCGAAACCGTAGGCTCGGGTACCATAATCTGCGCATGAGTGCCCATGCCAAGGGCTACACTCTGGGATGGAAAACGGCTGAGCATCCCTGACAGACGCCTGCGGGCAAAGGGGCTGGCAAGGTCGGTGAGCCGAGGATGATGCTCCACAGGCACATCCTGCCAGCTGTAGAGGTAACTGCCATCGGGCTTGGGCTGGGGATGCACACCGGCATCGCGAAGGACACAAAGTGCCTGGGCAGCCTGCCCGTGGATGGGAAAATGGAGGTCGATATCACCACACTCGCGGGCAAGAGGATGCCGATAGAGGCGGGCTATCGACTGCCCCTTGAGCACCACAGGCTGCAGACCGCGTGTGGTGAAGAACTCACAGAGCGAAGCGAGCGCCTCATTCATGTGACGGCTGTGCTGCTCGGCCTGTTCGGCTTGCACCATCCATCGGGTGAGAAGCGCATCATCGGGCAGGAGTTCATCAGGCAGGAACTCGAATGCCTGGAAGGCAAGCGCCATCACCGTCTGTGCCTGCGCAGTGAGGAAGATGCTCTGCCAGTCGGCGCGTGTAAGCCCTTGGAAAGTCTGCTCCTGTGGCGCACGTCCCCACAGAGCCGACTGCAACAACTGCAGCAGCGCTGTACGGCATGCGGCCGAAGGAATGTTGGGACTGGTGCCCAGGCTGTCGTCTCTCTTCACTCTATCCTCCTGTTGCTTGTGTTTCTTGCTGCTCACCGGTGCCGATGCTTACATTTAGCCATCTCCACAGGGGAGCATTGTACTGAAAAGAGCCAGGAGAAACACCCTACAAGACGAGTCTCACGGCTGGTCATAGTTTGCAGGTCATTCCATCCAAGTTTGTTCCTCCTGGACTCTATATTACCTTATTATATTACGCATGCATGTGTGCACACGCACGCGATGTGTATCGGGTGGCAACCCTATTCTATCAGTCCGAACTCCCGCCATTCCTGCACCTGTGTGGTGACATCGGCCAGAGCATCGTCGTAGGCTATCCCATATTCACCTGCAAGCCAACTGGCCAGCGAGGGCAGGGAGATTTCATCATCGCCCAACTGCTCCCACAGGCGGGCGGCAGTCTCGTTGAGCGTATATACATCGGCCGTATCCTGCGCTGCCGATGCGGCATTGACCATCATATATCTTCGCCCCATGCGGCGGAGCGTCAGGTTGGTGCGTCTCTTCATAATCGTTTCCTGATTGGTTGAATCCCGGCAGACATCAGAACTTCTTGCCCGTGAGAATAGTGACCACGGTGATGAAGATGATCTTGGTGTCGAGCCACAAGGAGTGGTTGTGCAAGTATTCGAGGTCCATGCGCAGGCGCTCAAGCATCTTGGCCAGTGTGTCGGTGTAGCCGTTGTAGAACGTAGCCGATGAGAAGAGGCCTGGACGAATCTGGTAGAGCAACTCGTAGTCGGGGTTGACAGCCATGATGCGCTCAACGAAGAAACGGCGTTCCGGACGTGGACCCACAAAGGACATATCACCGCGCAACACATTCCAGAGCTGCGGCAGTTCGTCGAGATGATGGTCACGCAGGAATCGGCCCACGCGGGTGAGACGGGCATCATTCTTCTGGCAAAGGGCAGGCTGCCCGTCAGCCTCCGAGCTGACCACCATGGAGCGGAACTTATAGAGTGTGAACTCACGTCCCCTGTAGCCCACTCGCTGCTGGGAGAAGATGGCAGGCCCACCGTCCTCAAGGCGTACGGCCAGCCAGACAATAAAGAAAAGAGGCGAAAAGACAATCATGCCGCAAAGACTTGCCAGAACATCAAGCCCACGCTTCACCATCCTGGTAGGTGCTCCAATAATCTCCCGATTACAGGTCTGCACCTTTGCTTCCACCTCACTCGATCGGGTTGCTATTACAGTTTTTCTCATAGTTGGTTATATATTGTAAGTGTATTATCAATCATCTTGTCGTAAGTGAATATCTTGTCGAAACGCTCACGTGCGCCGTTTGAGAGGCGCTGGTAAAGGGCATCGTCGGAACAGAGAGTCATGATGGCATGGGCCAGAGCACGTGCATCGCAAGGTTCCACATTGAGTCCGGATTCGCCATCGCTATTGACCCAAGCGACTCCCGACTGCGGGATGCGGGTGGCTACCACTGGTTTGCCACACGACATGGCTTCAATCTGCACGATGCCAAAAGCCTCGGTCTTCTGCACACTGCTGAGGCAGAAGAGGTCGCACATACCGTAATAGGCCGGCAGATCATGGTCACTCACCCTACCCAGCAACTGTACGCGGTCGGTTACATGCCAGCGCTGGATAAGCGACTGCAGCTCATCATGCAGTTTGCCTGTACCGCCTATGAGCACCACATAATCGTCGGTGAGATAGCGGGCAGCCTCTACCAGATAGCGGTAACCCTTGTAGTGCACCAACCGTCCCAAAGAGAACACCACATGCCGCCCGCCATACTGACGGCGCAAAGCCTGCACAGCCTGAGAGTCAGGCTGCAATGGCTGGATGCCGATGGGCAGAGCTACCACCTTGTGCTGCCAGTGCTCGAGGCAAGGCGACTCGGCCAGATAGACAGGCGAAGTGCCCACGATGACATCGGCACGATGCAAGAGCCACTGCTGCAGGGGACGGTAGAACTGGAGCAGGATACGCTGCTTGGCTATATCGCTATGCCAGTGAAGCACCACACGTCCGCTGTAGCCCGACAGGTAGAGTGCGAGACAAGCCATGGGATCGGGGTGATGCACATGGATGATGTCGTACTGCCGGCAGATGCGCTTGAGCGTGCTTACCATCGAAGGGCTGATCATCGTGGCGGCCAATTTGCCCCAGGCAGGCACCCTGAAGATGCTTGCATGCTCATTGACCTTAAGCTCCCCACAGTCATCCCCCACGGCAGCACAAAGCATGTCGCAAGGAATTCCCCTTTCCGACAATCCACCCATCAGGTCAACCATCACCCGCTCAACTCCCCCTTGTATAGGGAAGAACTTTCCAAGCTGTAGGACTTTCATCTGGAAAAAGAAATATGCTGTGATTAACGTGCTTTCTGCATCACCTCATCATAGAGGCGCAGATAATCCTTATATCGGTCTTCCTTGCGGAAGTGCTGTAATGCGTATTGACGGCAGGGGCCAACGAAGGACTCCTTGCCAAGATGTTCTATCTGACGAACAGAGCGGAGCAGTGCATCCACATCACCCTGACTGACCACCATACCTGTTTGAGGTGTAACAGATTCCGGACTGCCGCCTGTGCGGTAAGTGACCACAGGAGTACCACATGAGATGGACTCAAGATTGACTGTGGGGTAATTGTCCTGCCAAGTGGGATTCACAAAGGCAGTGGCAACGCTATAGAGTTGGGCCAACTGCTGCACATTCTCAGTACGGCGAATAGGAATGATATTGGCAGGCAGGCGCTTGGCTGTGTGTTCGTCCACTCCCACCAGCACAATACACTCATCGGGAGTGAGCATGGTGGAGAGACGAAGAAAATCATTGAGTCCCTTCTCGCGGCTCCAGATGCTGGCCACTCCCAGCAGGATGTGTTTTCCCTCAAGCCCATAGCGGGCGAGAAGAGCACAGCCGTCCTGAGGCGAGAAAGTGTCGGTATCTATACCATTATGAATGACACGTATATCACATCCAGACAGGAAAGAGCGGTTCATCTCACCAGCCATCCATTCAGAGACGGGAACAAATGTGAGAAGTCCCTTGGGCAAAGAAGTAAAAGCTTTCTCCTTATCTATATAGTTCCTCCGTGAGCGGTCAACCAGCCAACTGGCAGGAAACTCACGTCTCTGTGGACAATCTCCACAGCCCGACTGCCAGCGCTGGCATCCTGCAAATGAATAATGATAGCAATGTCCTGTATAGAGCCAGCAGTCATGCACCGTCCAAATGACAGGAATATTATGACTGCTCAGATAGCGGAACAGGAGAGGGTAATGCAGGAAGTAGCCATGCAGATTGTGGATGTGTATCACATCGGGCTGCAGAGCATCTACCTGACGCAGGAATGTCTGGGTAGCATGCGCAGAAGACAATCCGTGACGGTCAAAGAGACGAGTCATCAGTCCGTGCCAAGCCACACTGGCCTTATTGCCAACGGGCAACAGATGGGAGGTGCAGGGACGAATCCCATCCCGCCCACGGCTGTAAGCCACATAGCTCTCCCAGCCATTGGCCATAGCCAAATCGCCTATCTCCTGCATGATACGCCCAGTGGAAGTGCTTGTACGCAGGACTGGATTGATTTGCAACAACCGTTTCATTCCTTTTCTCTCACTTTATCTGCTCTCGGCAAGTTCCTCAAAGAGGCTCACCCACTGTCCCATTACATTCTCCTCAGAACAGATTTCTGTTATTCTGCATGCATTGGAAGCCAAGCGCAGGCGCAGAGAGTCATTATCCATCAGCTTCATCATAGCACGGGCCAGCCCGCTGATATCTCCCTCATGCACCAGAATCCCGTTGACATTCTCGTCTATGATATCTCGCGGACCACACTTGAAGTCAAAAGAGACAACTGGCAACCCACAAGCCATTGCTTCTATCATCACCATGGGAAATCCCTCGTAGTGGGAACTCATCACCAGCATGCCACTGCGCACATATTCGTCACCTATCTGGGTAGTAGGCTCATGCAGGGTAGCAGTTTCACTCAGACAACGGCTGTCAATCATCTGCTGCAGCACCTCCTTCCACTCTCCCTGACCATAGATATCCAGATGCCAATCCTGGTGTTTCCCGTCTTTCTGCACGATATCCCATGCTTCCAAGAGACGGTCGAACCCCTTCTGGTAATCAAGCCGTCCTACAGCTATTACACGCTTGCACGTTCCGTCGGAATAACCAGCGCCAAGATGGCGGGCTGCATTGGGGATAACCTGTATATTTGGCAATGCTCCCCAGTAGCCAGCATCCTCAGAACTGAGCACCACGAAACGGTCGAAGCGCCGTACCAGACGTTCGTCCATCTTTGTACGCCAGCGGTCTATCATTCCCATCAGTCCGTGACGGCCATACTGAAGACGGAAGAACTTGCAGAAGTGAAGTTCCAGCACCTTACGGCTACCGTCCTTTATGTCGGGTAGGAACGAAGACTCTGAGGGAAACAAAGACACTACCACATCAGCCTTCTCACGCATCAGCAGTTCTGTCAACCTACGGCGATGTATCCTGCGACGCCTCAAATATCCCTTCACCTTGCGCAATGTACCCAAACAGTTGTCGTCGGAATAGTTGATGCCAAGGTCAATCATCTTCACTTCCTTGGGAAAAGGATAGAACGGTGCACGCTCCTTCTGGTCTGTGGTCACCACAGTTACTTGCCAATGCTTCTCGCGCACCAACCAAGCCACCTTGTTGAGGAGCACTCGCTCCATACCACCAGGATTATAGACAGAACAAATAAGGTACACGAGTTTCATAGGGACAAAAGAGTCTTTAAATCCTCTCATCAAACAGATTATACAGAGCCCAACTCCATTTTCTTCTCTTCAACACCTGCCTCCGAATCCAAGCAAAGGAACAAAGCAAATACTGGAAACAAATCTGACGCCACCTTAAACCACATAATGTAATTTATAAGAAGAACAAGTAAGAACAGCGCTTTATGGTGTGGATGCTTGTACATCAAGGCTATTGCAACACGATACATATAATAGACAAAAAGTAATGTCCCTATTAAGCCAAAGTAAAATATGAATCTCAAGTATCCCACATCAGTACCCATATAAAACCCTCTCCACTTGGGACCTATATAGTAGGGATCCATATCGTACGGATTCTCCATATAGCCATCTCCTACCAACCATGTATGAATATTATCAGGAAACACATACATATTCTTTAATATCTCATTAGAATGCGTTTCCCAACGCCCTTTCTCAACCAAACTGAAGAATCCCTCAAAAGCGAAACGCAAGTTATCATGAATATTGCTACTTGTATGATAATAATAAACAAGGACAACAACGAAAAACATGGAAACAACAAGGAACACCTTCCCCAACTTTTTTAGATTCAAGGACAAGTATTCTGTCTTTTTGCTTAACACAATCAGCATTACATATATAATCGCCACGACCATACCTATCACCGTAGAGCGACCTATCATATTCCCAATCACGGAAATAATACAGAAAGCAACGACATAAGCAATAGTGACAAACAATGTATTGCGGACAGACCTACGAGTACAGAGATAAGCAATAAGAGCAAGAATAGCAGCAAAGCGCATACCACCTACATCAATACTTGCACCGATACCATACAACCGATCCTCCACTTTGCCCATAAAACCTGTACTTCCCAAGAAACTGTCCACAAAATTTTTCAAAGGAGCGAACTCTGACATGGCAAAGGCGACAAGGCATTGTCCTACGCAAACTGCAATCAAATAGTTAGCAAGTAAAGGAACAGAAACGGAACCATGTACCATCTTCATTAGACCTATAACGAAATATGCTCCGCCAAGCCATACCCACATGGAAATTATATATGTAGCATAACTAAAATCATACGTATTGTTAAGCGTAACAGAAAGAATGCCGGCTATAGAAACAAGCACTGCTACTAGTGAAAGAAACGAAATATCCTTGTCCAAACAAGCTTTATTCATGCCACGTGCCATATTTATTCCAAACATACCAAGTCCAAATCCTGCCATAATCATTTTCGTATTGAAGCCTGGAAGGAAAGAAAACTCGAAAGGGAAAAAAAACAAGCTAGTTGCTATTGTCAAGAATAACGCCAATATAACCCTCTGCATACACATTATTTATATATCATCCGATAAAGACCATTGATGATCAAATTATAATACACTCGCACGAGCCACCATTGCCGTCTCCATGCACACCATTGGATTATACGGCTACGCAACGAGATATAACGGTTTGCCCAAATATACTTATTTGACTCAGGATACAATGCCGTCCACAACCTGTAATTCTCCTGAGAAGTTCCAATCGTAAGCAATGGGAACTTCGTTTCCAAGCGAAAGAAGTGTAATTCCTTGTCCAACAGCTTTCCATACCTAGCATACATGAAATCCAATATACGCTGCACGTTATGGTACAACTCTTTCTTATGTTTCTCGGAATATGTTTGAGAAAAACTTATTGCATTTGTTTTCACATAATGATAAAATGCTTTAGGCAAGTAAGCAACTTTCTTGGAAAAAGCAAACAACATCATCATGGTCATGTCTTCACCCATTCCATATCCCGCAGGAAACTCAATGTGATTTTCTGTATAAAGACTCCGCCGTACCAGTTTATTCCACACATTGTATTTCATTCCTCCGCAAAGCATTGCCTTCAATGCATCCATGCTCTCTTCAAAAGCGGGTTGCTTCATATAACGCTCTGTATCTGCATATGTCAAAAACCAATCCACCCATACAATATCACAATCACGCACTTTGGCCAAACCATACATTACCTGCAACATATCAGAATCTGCATAATCATCGCTATCACAATGAAACACATATTCTCCCTTGGCAATACGCAATCCAGAATTTCTCGCCGCAGGAAGTCCCAAGTTCTGCAAATGGTGTATTATCTGCACGTGCTTCTTACGCTGTGGATATTCTTCCAGTACACGCTTAATAATTTCCATACTATGGTCTGGGGTTGCGTCATCTACAAAGATGTATTCCACACCTACCAACGTTTGATCCATCAAGGAGCGCACACACCTCTCGACAAACTTTTCCACCCCATATACTGGTATAATGACAGAAACCTTATACTGACAACTTTCGTTCATCTGCTTTTCTGCCGTCCAAACACAAAATATCGAAGCAAAATCTTCACTCTCTTCCACAATGACAGTTGCTCCAGTTCATTCAACTTATTATAGAAGAAATCAAAATAAAATTTTTCATCATAGAACGGACTATTGCGATAATACTCCCACCAGATATCGAAATTGACACAATAGCCCTTCCAGGGTTTATGACCGTTGTAATGAATGTTGCCATACTTGCTTGCAATCTCTATGGGAACATTAGCGTATCTTTTCGGCAACAAATCAGGACATGCATTCACAAAATAGAAAGAATAATCCGTCATATTAAGGTCCCAAGGAAGAATTCGAATTTTCCCCCTACAGGCTATATTAAGAACATCCTGATCTTGAAACTTCATTTTTTGTTTAACTAACGACTTGAAAACCTCTACCATGTTATTCGTCCGTAACAACTCGCAATTGAGAACCAAGAATCCAGCTTGAATATATTCTTCTGTATTTTCCCCAAATAAATCCTTTACGTGCTCCTTCCCATCTTTCAACAAGTTCATCCCCAAGTCATAGGTCGCAGCTATGTAATATTCGTCATAACTTTCTTCGTAGATCCGTGACAAATCTTGTCTGAATATAATATCTACGTCCGCATATATAATCTTTTTGTAATGAGGTATCAAGTTGGGAATTAAAAGCCTATAATAAGTAGGACTCGTTATCCCTCGAATTTCAAAAGCATCCTTAAACTCACCATCAACTCCTACGAAACTAATTTTATAATTTGAATACAATTTTCCTAGTTCGGAAAACGCATTTCTATCAAAATCATCTTGTGAAGGGTATAGTATGTATATATCATAAAATGTAGAGGCCATTGCACTCTTTAACAATGAATATATGCAAACCTTAGCTGACAGAATAAGGTTGCTATCAAAAGAAAAGACAACAGGTACAATCATTTTCAATAGAAGACAACGCATTCATTACTAAATTCAACACGACTCAAATGATTCAAAGAGACAGGCATTTTCCACGAATCTTCCTTCCAAAAAGAATCTGTTTCCTTATATTGAGTTTTCTTAAAAAAAAGGAAATGAAGATATGGCAACCTCTTCCCCGAAGGACTTCGCAATTCAGAAGTCTTCATCTCATAAACCCATCTCTCTCCCTTTTGTGGCAATGGAGTTGTAGAATACTCGGAAAAGCACCTGTGAGTAATTCTATTACAAAACAATTTGTTTAAGAAACCCTCAAAACAATACTTCATAGGTATGCCAAAAGGAGCGAACACATAGCGATACAATCTTCGCAACCACCTCACCTGGGGATATATAACAAATACCCAATCATCCTCATCCACACTTAAGTGCAAGTCAGACATCAATTTTTGTTTCCAATCTTTTATCTTTAAGCAACTTCTATCATAGGAAGTTCCTCTCCTCACAATTACAAAATGTCCTGCAACACGATTCGTATGAGTGGTAACTATATCATATTTATTTAAGTTACCGTAAGCACTCAATTGCTTCCAACCACTTATAAACAGGGGCTGGAGAGCCATTGATTATTT
>OCHM01000502.1_pt1 | contig 25181 bp, 15 predicted proteins | sample 1538901 | NCBI WGS metagenome assembly OCHM01 (sample SAMN04571734, study PRJEB22368) | human gut metagenome | biome: human gut; material: stool | host: Homo sapiens | place: Luxembourg | collected 2012-11-08 | reverse complement strand
CAAGTTCCTTCATCTTGCCACCGATTTTCTCAACAACAATAACTCCGATATTGCCAGAACGATGTCTTTTCTTTCTGATAAACATAGTTAAAAAACCTTTTGCGTCACCCAAAATTAGGTGACGCAAAGATACAAAATATTGTTTATCAATCAGTTATAAAATAAGTGTTTTTTGAGTGACGAAGTCAGGAGTCTATCTTGAGAATGCTTGAGCTAAGCTAATATAAATATAGAAAACACAAAATAAAAATGGGGATATGTCTATCATAGCATATCCCCATTTATGTTTTTTTATGTGTTAGTTTGTATATCTGTTTTTTTTAATGTGTTAGTTTGTCAACGACAAGCTAAAAACCTTCTTTTTCTCTTATAATGTAATTAGGTCTTCTTTTTGTTTCGTGGAATATTCTTCCCAGATATTCACCTATAACGCCCAAAGATATTAGTTGAATACCACCCAAGAAGAGGATTATTATGATGATAGTAGGAAAACCTTGGATAACTTCGCCAAACAATATAGTCTTTATAAAGACGAAGATCATATACATAAATGCTGAAAGCGATGAGAGTATACCAAATATTGTGGATAACCTCAATGGAGTTGTTGTATACGATGTTATACCCTCGATGGCAAAATTGAGCAACTTAAAGAAGTTGAATGATGATTTGCCATGTTGTCTATCACTTTGATTGAATAATATTTCCTTTTTCTTAAATCCTATCCAGCAATATAGTCCCTTGGTATATCTTTGCGTTTCTCGCATTTGCTTCAGAGCATCTATACATTTTCTATCAAGGAGACGGAAGTCGCCAACATTAGGCAATATATCTATGTTTGCCATTTTCTGCAATATAGCATAATAGCTCAATGAAAGCTTCTTTCTGAGCCAGCTCTCTTTGCCGCGATATATTCTTTTGCCATAAACATCCTCGTAGCCATTCTCCCATTCTTTTATCATATCAGGAATGGTGTTTACAGGATGTTGCAGGTCGGCATCCATAATAATGGCACAATTACCAGTAGCATTATCAAGACCAGCCAAGATAGCCTCTTCTTTTCCAAAATTTCGAGAGAAGGATATATAAGAGAACATCTTGTTCTGAGCAATCACTTCCCTTATCTTTTCCACAGTATTATCTTTGCTACCATCGTCGACAAAGATAACCTGCCATGAATATTGTGGAAGTTTGTTTGCCATACTGACAATATTCTCAGCCAATATAGAGATATTGTTTTCTTCATTATGGCAAGGAATTATTATAGATATTATTTTCATTGATATATGCTTGTTTTCTATTATTTTATTATCGTTATCATCGAATAACGCTTGTACTATCTGGGTATACTATCCATACACACTCATAGCCATTTTTAAGAGCAGCTGCTGATAGTTTATTAATATAATCAGGTGTGGCATCTGTTATAGATAGTGTAGTATCTTTAATCTCTTGTGGCCATTTGTAGCCTGTGGCATGCATCATAGCTATTCCCCACCCTACAGTTTCGTCGGTAGGCACACAGAATGAAGAATATTTCTTTTCGTTGTTTATTAATATACAATAAGCCTTTGAAACAGGTTTACCAGTCTTCTTTATTATCTCTTCGGATATAGATTTCGATGGCAATGATGTTTGCCATGATTTATACCAATGGTGGATGTCTGTAAATATGGCTGTGCATACATAGAATATAGCTAATATTGTTATTATCCTATGTTTATCCACATTATTGTTGATAAGATATCCAATAAGTGTTGCTGCTAATCCTAATGTACAATAAGCATTCATCACACTCATACTTATCAGCAAGTTGGGTGAAGCGGTGATAACTATTGCTAATAATAAAAATAGTGTAGACTGCTTTGCCAAGTTTTTGATATTGCTAAAGAAACAATATAATATGAATGGTGCTGAGAGCAAGAATGTTATCAGAAATAATATGATGTTTCTGCTGTTCTCATGAGCTATATATATATAGTCGGCAGCAAACCATGTATAGCCAATCCATATAGCCAATCCTTTTATCTTACTGCCCAGGCTCATCATTTGCTCTATATGAGAACCATTTTCGATGATGGTTGTTGGTAGCGACAATCTAATAATGGCATAAACAATAGCTATACCAAGTCCAAAAGCTATTGACTTAAGAATACCTTTAGAACTCTCTTTACCTAAGCCTATGGCTACTATTGGTGGAACTATGCTCCATGCTATTCCATTATCTTTGGATAGTGCAGCAAGAAATATAAATATAGTCCAAAGTATGTATCTTTTCTTGTTATTATATATAAGGTAAGAATACACAGCTGCTATTCCCCATAGATGTGAGTAGGTTTGGTTTAGTGCGTCACAACTATATATGGTGCCACATACGCATGGAGAAAGATAAAAGAATAGCGTTGATAAGTTTGTGGATAACTTATTAAAGCCAGCAACCTTTGTTATTCTATATACTATAAATGTGCTCGCTAAATGAGCCATATATATTAATATGTGGTTGAGTATAGGAAATCCTTTGTAGTTGATAGCATTTATGTATCCTAATAGCGCGTCGCCTGGGCGCCATACAGTACCGAAAGGAAGAAAATATTTTAGATATTCCTTATCGTAGTTAGGTGAAGATAGTGTTGTCCAATCATCGAAGGTTGGAAGTATCTGAACTATTGCCAACAATACTATAGGTGCCGACAAAAATATAACAAAGAGTACAGGATTTGCTATAGCTATTCTTTTAATTGTTCTTTTCATATATATCAATTTACTATTGCGATCTTGCATACTACACCTTTCTCGCCTGTTTCTGTAGCTGCTTCTACCATATAGATTCCTGAAGCCACACGTTTGCCGCTGAGGTCGTTGCCATCCCATGTAAAGCTACCACCATTGCTACGTCCTTGAGCAACAAGGGCGCCACTTGATGTAACCACTTTTACGTCGGCATTCATAGATAGTCCTACCACGGTGATAAGTCCTGTATAATCTGGGCGCACAGGATTTGGATATGCATATACATTATCTTTATTCATAACCTCGGCAGGTTCTGAAGCATCGCTCATATATGAGCATAATCCCTTATCTGTACCGAAGTATACTTCGCCAGTATTGTCGTTGATAGCTATTGCCAACACATTATTTGATAGCAGACTACTATTATCTGTAGTGAAATGCTGTATTTCTTTTATGTTGTCATTGCTAATAAGATATACTCCGTTGCCATAGGTGCCAAACCATTTTCTATTACCTCCGTCAACAGCGATGCTTGCTATGTCAACGCCAGAGAGAAGATAATCGGCATAGTTGGTGCCATCGTTGCGAGGAACTTTAACTTGTGTAAAAAGAGGATTTTTTTCTGTAATCTTTGATTGTTCAAGCAATAATGGACCTTGGTTTGTGCCTATCCACATATCGCCATTCTTATCTTCAGCCACACATCTAACGTATGTTATTACAAGAGAAGTTCCATCTTGGTTTACGAATGTTTTAAATCCATTTATACCTTCTGTAGATGGTTGATAGCAATATGCTGAAGGTGTTTGCCAGTTGTCGTTTACAAACCACATTAGCCCACGACTATCAAAAGTTAAGTTAGTCATGTTAGGCATAGAATATTTTCTGTTATGGATTACATCATTGTAAACCAACTCACTATTACTCCATGTGTTCCATTCTTTACCAGTTGTATATTCCAACATATAAGGCTTGTCAGTAGCAGTCTGACTTGTCAAAGCCCATAAGTTGCCTTCCTTATCATATTCTACAGTTTGAGCAAGTATATATAATAATTTATAAGGGTCAGTTGGTTTAATTGTTGAAGCTACAGTTAGTGGACTATTGCCTTCTGTAAAATGTTGTACGAAGCTACCATTTTGAAATTCATATATACCTGTTCTGCCTGAAGCAAAAACATGATTTTTATCTTTTGGATCTATGGCTATAGAGGCTGTGGCAAGATATTTTATGTTGGTAACATTTTGAATATTATCTTGATATATAATCCAATTATCATTATTCAATACTTGTATGCAACCTAAGTTGTTTGTATTTAGAGCACTACCACAAGTATACAATTGTCCAAACTTATATTTCAAGCAACCGAAGTTATTAAACTTAGGTCCGCCTGGTTGTAATGTCTTTACTATATTAAATAGTTCGGTTTTATCTTCTGTCTTCTGAGCTGTATAGTTAGCTGTTCGCTTCCAGTTGTTCTTATCAAGCATGTTTTGGCTCATGCTGCAAGTATATATGCCATTTCTCTTAGAAGCGGCATAGATGGTATTATTATTTATATAGCAATAGTCTACGTTGATACCTATATTATATGTATTGCTTATCTCACAATTTTCCATATTTACGTCAACGATACCGAAGGCAGTAGCCAACAAGGCGTGCTTACCATATATATATATGTTGTTCACGGTCTTGTCTTCTGTCATAGATTTAGAATAATAGTCGGAGATGTTTACAACATCGCTATTACTATTGCCATACATTATGTCGATGTTGGCATTATCATAGACTATAATAAGATTCTTAGTATTCTTATTCCATTTGATATGCGAGATGGTACAATCCGACAATCCATTCACTTTATCAAAGGTCTGAAGGCTTTGATCATTGGTATTATATGTGTATAATCCATTGGAAGCCAATACATATAGCATATTGCCACTACCCTTCTCTATCTCTGTAGGCTCATAGTACGAAAGATAGTTTTTCCATGTTCCTACGCCATCAGCAAGCATAGATACTGTGGATAATAATATGGTGATGAATGCTAAAGCTATTTTTTTCATGAGAGTGATATATAATACATTAGTTTATATACATTAAACAGAAAAATGTTTGGTTTATTGCCTGTAAGCCTTGCTTTTATGCCAAGACTTAGTAGTGGAAACAGCTTTTTACATAAACAGCTTACATGCCAACGCTCAAGATGGTTTGCATAGCGGATAATCTTGGAATACCCTTGTAGTTCGTCCTTAAACTGATATAGTGTATGCAGACTTTCCTCGGTCTTAAGGATAAAAGAGTAGTTGGAGGCAAAGTTGTCGTAGCCCAATACATTATCTATATGCTCAATCTTAATGTTGTATTCCTTAAGAGTTTTACCAAACAACACATCCTCATAGCCATACTTCTTGAATCGTTCATCGAAAGGATGAGTAAGCATTAAGTTGCGTTTGATGACGAAGTTTGAGGTGTGGAAGTCGGCATAAGGATTATTCTGGCGTAGAGTATAATCTTCGTTTTGTTGGGCAGCACACTCAAAGATATATCTTAGATTACCTTTCATCTGTGGCTGATTTCTATCTATCTTATATCCTCCATATATCACGTCGTACTCTTTGCAAGAATGATATTTGGCAATATAATCGTTGCTAACTACGCTCATATTGCTGTCTATATACAGCAACCAAGCATATTTAGCCTCTTGAGCCAAGAAATTGCGGATAGCAGCTCTGCCTATATTGATTTTTCTCTCTATATATTGGCAGTTTGGTAGTTTGTTTATAGCTTTGTTAGCTTCTATAGTAGAATTGTCTGTAGAGCCATCGTCGGCAACGATAATCTCGTAATGAAAATCAGATAATAATGAAGCTTGGGCTTGTAATGATTCTACAAGCCCAAGACATACCTTATTATATGTGGGGATAAGTATCGAAAGTTTGCTTATCATGAGCTATGTTAGCATTATTTCTGCTTAAGATATTCTGCAAGCTTAGCCACGGCTCTTGCTCTATGGCTGATGCCATTCTTAATGCTTTCGCCAAGTTCTGCAAAGCTCTTGTCGTAGCCTTCTGGTACAAAGATAGGATCGTAGCCGAAGCCTGCAGTACCATGCTTCTCTGTAGCTATGCTACCGTCAACGATACCTTCAAATCTGTTTACTTTCTTTATGCTTGTGCATCCGCAAGGGCAAACATCCTGCTTCTGTATCAACGCAATAACTGTGCGGAAACGAGCCTTACGGTTGTCTTTGCCTTCGAGATTGCGAAGTAGTTTTGCCATATTGGCTTCGCTATCATGGTCGGTACCTTCTGCATATCGTGCACTATGCACACCAGGCTCACCATTCAATGCTTCTACCTCAAGACCAGTATCGTCAGCAAAACAGCTGAGGTTGTAGTGGTCGTAAACATATTGTGCCTTCTGCATGGCATTCTCTTCAAGGGTGTTGCCAGTTTCAGGAATATCCACATCGCAACCAATATCCTTTAACGATACTATTTCAAACTCGCTGCCAAGGATATCGCGTATCTCTTGCAACTTATGCTGATTATTTGTAGCAAATACTATTTTCATATTTTTTCGTCTTCCTTTACTTTTACTTTCATTTCGTCGAAGCCTTCGCCATATACTCCTATTACCGAGCTTTGGCTCACAAAGGCGTTAGGGTCTATTTGTTTTACTATACGGAATATCTGCACACTCTCGCGCTTCTTTGCCAACAAGCAAAGCACCTTGGTAGGGCGACCTGTCCAAAAGCCATGACCATCGAGGATGGTTAGCGTGTGGTCGGTCTTGCGACTTATGGCAAAGGCTATCTCTTGATATTTCTTTGAGAATATCATAAATTGTACCGACTGGCGTTGCCAATACATCACATAGTCGAGCATCAGACATTCTATAAGCATGGTACACAAACCAAATACCACTTTGCGGAATCTAAGGTCGATAGCTCCAAAAGAATCTATAAACAAACAGCTGCCTATGATGCAGAAGTCGACCATGATAAGTGCTTTACCGAGCGATATGTTATGGAATTTGTTTACTACTGCTGCCACAATATCCGTACCGCCAGTACTACCATTATTTAGAAATACTACTGCCAGAGCCGTACCCGTGATGATACATCCTATCACCAGCGACATAAAGTCGTTGCCTTCGCCCAGTAGCTTATAGAATGTGCCATCGGGCTGAACCACAATCTCTTGAGCCACTTCGAGCATAAAGGTGAGCATGAATGTGGCATAGATGGTTTTGGTAAGGAATTTCCATCCCAACGTTTTTAGTGCAAGGATGATAAGAGCAGCATTGATGATAAAGAATGTGTATTGCACAGGAAATCCCGTGCTATAGAATACGATAGCACCAATACCGGCTATTCCTCCCGTCACAATCTCGTATGGCAACAGAAATACTGTGAAGCCTAAGGTATAGAGCATCAATCCCAACGTGATGTTGAAATAGTCTCTAACCTCATATATTAAATCTTGCTTTGTCATTTTCATAGGGAGCAATTTTTTGTTTTTATGCTACAACTCTTAAAGAGTCGTCAAGGATTATAGTTATACATGGAAATTAAAAACCCTATTGTCCCCAAAGATAGTGGAGACAATAGGGCTGAAGTTATGCTTATTTGATAACGATATTCACAATCTTCTTAGGCACAACGATAACCTTCACAATCTGCTTACCATCGATATACTTAAGAGCTTTCTCGTCTGCGAGAACAGTCTTCTGTATATCTTCGTTTGAAGCGTCAGCAGGGAATGTCATCTGATAGCGAGCCTTACCGTTGAAGCTTATGGTCAGCTGTACTTCGTTCTCCACCAAGTAGCTTTCATTGCATACTGGCCATTCTGCATCACAGATGCTTCCTTCACCTCCGAGAGTTTCCCAAAGTTCTTCTGCCATATGAGGAGCAAATGGAGCTATCAATATGGCGAGAGTCTTCAATACCTCGCGGCTGTGGCACTTCTGCTGCGACAATTCGCTTACTGCAATCATAAATGCAGAGATAGAAGTGTTGTATGAGAAGTTCTCGATATCCAAGCTTACCTTCTTGATGAGCTTGTGCAAGCTCTTGAGGCTTTCCTTAGATGGCTCGTCGTCGTTGATAAGAATCTCGCCCTCTGCTCTGCCGAAGTAGAGTCCCCAAAGCTTCTTCAAGAAGCGGTGGCAACCATCGATACCGTTAGTATCCCATGGCTTCGACTGCTCTACAGGACCGAGGAACATTTCGTAAAGACGCAAGGTGTCGGCACCATATTTCTCTACTATCATGTCTGGGTTTACAACGTTAAACATCGACTTCGACATCTTCTCTACTGCCCATCCGCAAACATACTTACCATCTTCGAGGATGAACTCTGCGTTGTTGTATTCAGGACGCCAAGCCTTGAAAGCTTCTGTGTCGAGAATATCGTTCTGCACGATGTTTACGTCTACGTGGATAGGAGTAGTATCATACTGGTCTTTCAAACCAAGCGATACGAAGACAGGAGCCTTAGAGTGGTCGTCGCTATTGATACGATATACAAAGTTTGAACGACCCTGAATCATACCCTGGTTAACGAGCTTCTGGAATGGTTCTTCCTTGCAGCTCACTCCATTATCGAACAAGAACTTGTTCCAGAAGCGAGAATATATCAAGTGGCCCGTAGCATGCTCTGTACCACCTACGTAGAGGTCTACATTCTGCCAGTATTCGTCAGCTTCCTTAGAAACCAAAGCCTTGTCGTTGTGAGGATCCATATAGCGCAGATAGTATGCTGAGCTACCAGCGAAACCAGGCATGGTGAAGAGCTCTAATGGGAATACAGTCTCGTTGTCTACCAACTGCTTGTCAACAACCTTATTCTCCTTAGTATTCCAAGCCCACATCTTAGCTCTGCCCAATGGAGGCTCGCCAGTTTCTGTTGGCTCATACTTGTCTATTTCAGGAAGTTCCAAAGGCAGACACTCCTCTGGTATCATATATGGCATGCCGTCCTTATAGTAAACAGGGAATGGCTCGCCCCAATATCTCTGACGAGAGAAGATGGCATCGCGAAGACGGAAGTTCACCTTCACTCTTCCTAGCTGATGTTCTGTAACAAACTTCTTTGTTGCAGCAATAGCCTCTTTAACGCTCAAGCCGTTGAGAGAGAAACCATCAAGAGTCTGCTTGCCCTCGGCAGGCGAGTTGCAAACGGTACCCTCCTTAGCGTCGAAGCTCTCTTCGCTAACATCGGCACCCTCGATAAGAGGAATGATAGGCAATCCGAAGTGCTTGGCAAAAGCATAGTCACGAGAGTCGTGAGCAGGCACAGCCATGATAGCGCCTGTACCATAGCCAGCAAGTACATATTCTGAAATCCATACAGGAATCTTGTCGCCTGTGAAAGGATTGATAGCGTAAGAACCTGAGAATACACCAGTAACCTTGCGGTCGCTCATACGGTCGAGCTCAGTACGCTTCTTCACGTAAGCCAAGTATTCGTCAACCTCAGCCTTCTGCTCTGCTGTTGTGAGCTGCTGAACAAGTTCGCTCTCTGGAGCCAATACCATGAATGTAACACCAAAGATGGTGTCGGCACGAGTGGTAAAGATAGTGAAGTCGATATCCTTGTCAGCCACCTTAAACTGCATCTCAGTACCCTCGCTTCTGCCAATCCAGTTGCGCTGAGTTTCCTTTATAGAGTCTGTCCAATCTACTGTATTCAAACCATCGAGCAAGCGCTGAGCATAAGCACTAACGCGCAAGCACCATTGCTTCATCTTCTTCTGGATTACAGGGAATCCACCACGCTCGCTCACTCCGTCTACTACCTCGTCGTTGGCAAGCACAGTACCAAGTCCTGGACACCAGTTAACCATAGTTTCGCCCATATAAGCGATACGATAGTTCATCAACACCTGCTGCTGTTCCTTTTCGCTCATAGCCTTCCACTCCTCGGCAGTAAACGATAGTTCCTCGCTCTGAGCAATATTCAGGTCGGCACTACCCTTCTCTTCGAAGCGCTTAATGAGTTTCTCTATTGGCTGAGCCTTTTGGCAAGAGTAGCAATAGAAGCTGTTAAACATCTTCATGAATGCCCATTGTGTCCACTTATAATATTCAGGAGCACAAGTGCGAACCTCGCGATCCCAATCGAACGAGAAACCAATCTTGTCCAACTGCTCGCGATAGCGGTTGATATTTGTAACAGTAGTCTTTTCTGGGTGCTGACCAGTCTGAATAGCATACTGTTCAGCAGGAAGTCCGTAAGCGTCGTAGCCCATAGGGTTCAAAACGTTGAAACCTTGGAGACGCTTGTAGCGTGCATATATGTCGCTTGCTATATATCCTAATGGATGGCCAACATGTAGTCCGGCTCCTGATGGATAAGGGAACATGTTGAGTACATAGAATTTCTTCTTATCTTTATCTTCTACAACATGGTAGGTCTTATTCTCTACCCATTTCTGTTGCCATTTCTTCTCGATGTCTCTGAAATTGTATTCCATTTTCTTCTTTATACCTTATTATAATAGTAATTAGTTGCAAAGATAATGCAAACGAGTGGAATAACAAAAGAAATACGAAGTTTTCTTTTTTATTCCCGAGTGCAGCTTATCTTATTTAAAGATAATGTAATCAAGTGGAATAACAAAAGAAATGACACAAAAAAACACCTATAGTCGTGTGAAGCCATGCGACTATAGGTGTTTGCTTATGCGACTATTCATCTTTGCTCATGCGAATAGTCGCATAAGCTCACGCGACTATTCGCATTTTTCGAGCGTCTTTATAGCTTTATAGTTATAGCCCTGCCGCTATAATCTACGCTCTTGCCTGTGGCTGCAATATTGCCTGCTGTGCAATTCTTGTTTACCAAGATGATGTTGAACTTTCTGTTCTTCAACATTCCCTTGTAGTTGCCCTTGCGGTCGCTGATGGTGAGCTCATGGGTGGCATCATTATATGTAAAGGTAATTTCGCTAAATGCTCCCTTCTCATAGTTGTAGTTGTCGCCCTCGTCTTCATAGAGAATGAACGAACCATTGGCACCTGGATATACTCTTATTTCAAGGTTGTCCCAAGCTTTCTCACTTGCATACTGCACTTCAGGACCGAATGGCAATATAGAGCCAGCCTTAACGAATACTGGCATAATATTGATAGGGCATGGACGCAATACTTCTTGTCCGCCATTATATTGGCTATTGTCCCAGAAGTCAAACCATTTTGTACCCTTTGGCAAGTATACTTTCACAGGTGCTGCAGCCTGCTTAATGTCAGGATAAATGGTATGTCCATTCTTCTTGTTGTCGCGCCATGTGTATAGAGGATCTGTTACTGGTTTTACGAGCAGGTTGCGGCCAAACATATATTCATCGTTCAGTCGTGTAGCCTTATGGTCATTCTTAAAGTCCATAACCAAAGCTCGCATCATAGTGCCGCTACGCTGTACGCAGTCGCCAGCCATACTATAGATATATGGCAACAATCGATAGCGAAGCTTTATGGCATCTACCATAGCGTCGTAACACCATTCGCCCTTATTGCCAAACTTGTATATTTCGCTTTGCATAGGCGACGAACTGTGGTTACGCATTAGTGGCATGAAGGTGCCCCATTGCAACCATCGTGTATGTATTTCCTGTAAGGCTGGGTTCTTAGGGTCGTTACGATAATCCCAATAGAAGAAGCCTCCGAGGTCGGTATTCCAGAAAGGAATTCCGCATAGAGAGAAGTTCAATCCCGAAGGCACCTGATTCTTCATCTCGTCCCACGAACATTGTATGTCGCCACTCCATGAGTGTGTGCCATAATGCTGAATACCAAACGATGCGCTACGAGTCATCTGGAATGAGCGCTTATTGTTGTTCTTCATAGCTCGTTGGTGCTCGTAGATACCCTTGTTGTGTACTAATGGAAACGCATTCTTCACACTTAGCCATGAACCATCGTAAGTCTGATAATTCTCATCGCCAGCTTTCTCAAAGTGGTCGGGTTCTGAAGAGTCTGTCCACCAGGCATCCATACCCATATTGTAGAGATTGGTAAGATATTTCCAATAAATATCTCTTGCCTTAGGATTGAAAACATCATAAGGCATAGTACCACTTTTGCGTGGCCATGTATCGAAAGGATAAAGGGCATTTATCTTCTTTAGCTCTTTGAAAGGTTCTGTCCATGGTCCGAAGTTTGCCCATATGCTTATCATCAAGTGAGCATTATTGTTGTGCACATACTTCACCATTTCCTCCGGACTCTTCAGTCGTGGTTCGCCCTGCGCCTTTAGTTTCTTAAGGTCTTCAGGCATATATTTTGTCCATGCAGGGTCGTTAACCTTATTTATATAGTAAGGATTTTGGAACTTCATGGCATTCCAGTTAGAGTCGCATCCCCAGTATTGCCAGTCTTGCACAATACCATCGAGAGGAATCTGTAATTCGCGGAATTTGTCTACTACTCCTGCCAGCTCATCACTTGTCTTATATCGTTCGCGGCATTGCCAATATCCCATGGTCCATAGTGGAAACATAGTAGCCTGACCAGTAAGTGTGCGAATGGCAGAGATAACACCATCTTGCGAACCATCATCATACATGAAATAATAGTCGGCGCATGTACCTACCTCGCTCGTCATGGTAGTGCCCTGCTCGTTGTCTTCATAATAAGACTTACCTGCATTATCCCAATATAGTCCGTATCCTTTTTCGCTTGTGAAATAAGGAATATATATATGAGTATTGTTGTTCCATAGTTCTACTTTGCGTCCACGTTGATTCATGTAAGTGTCGCGAAGTTGACCAAGACCATATACGGCTTCATCCTTGTCGAGAATGAAAGTCTGCGCCACCTTATATTTACCCTTGTTGGCCTCGTCGGTACGAGGAGTAAGCATGGTGCGAGTATCTTTTAGCAGAGTTTCGCCCTTGCTGTTGGCAAATGTTATCTCGCCAGTAGTAGAGTTTACGTTTACAGTAATGCGGTTGGAAGCAAGGCTTATGCCATCAACAGTATTAGTGGTCTTGAAGTTTTCAAACACCTCAGGAGTCATTATTACCGAGTAGCTCTTCTTCTTTACGCTACTACCTTTAGCAGCTTTCACCACTCTCACGATAGAAGGAGAATAAAACTCTATGCTGACATCCTGGTTGTCTAATTTCAACTTCACGGCATTTGATAGCGTTCTTGTTTTCTTAGGCATCTTTGTTACCTTAGCATAGCTTTCTGCAGTACCCATCGTGGTGAGCCCTGCTATTAATACAGAAAGAAATAGTAGTTTACGGTTCATTGTTATTAGGATTTAATTTTAAGTTTTCAATATATTGCTAAGTAGGTGTTCAAAATTAATTTAAATGATTTTATCTTTATATCCGCTTTTCAATGCGGCAAAGTGGTTCGTTGATGCCCCCCATCTCTTTTTTATATCTCTCGTCGCCTCGACACATGTCGAAGTCTACTATACCTTCGTTCATCCATAGCTTTGTGGCTTCAAGGATAAGCAATATACCTGGTGAATAGCGGCTAAAAGAGGTGTCGATGGCAAGACGTGGCATAAGCAGATGTTTGTTGTGGCGGTAAACAATCATAAATGCAGCAGGCTTTTGGTCTATCTCCAAGACGTATAGCTGAGCATCCTTCAGCTTCTTTAAGCTTGCTGTAGCGCACCCGCTCTTCACTTCGTATACAGCCTTTAGGTATGTGGTGATATTGCTGAAAGCATTATAACTCTTGTGGCGCCATGCCATCTTGCGCTTGAAATAGAAATGCCAAAGATAGCGCAGGTAGCTATCTGAAGCCATGTTGTCGTGGTTGAACACCTTTAGTTCCATCTTCTTGCCATCTGTAGTAAGATGGTTATACGACTTGCGGATGTTCTTATAAATATTCTTTGGTAGCGACGACACATACTCCTCGTGAGTGGCAAACTGCGTTAATGGCACATGGAAACTTGTGCGCTCAATAGTGTTATCGTCGATAAGCTTCATTATTTTAGCAAAAGGAGTTTGGCATGGCACATCAGCAAGGCTTAGTATCATACCCTTGCACGACTCCACAAGGTGGTCGGCAATAGCTTTCATTATTTCCTCGTTGCCCTCGTATGTATATGGACATACCATATTCAATACTCCTCCAACTCGGCATGATGGTATTCGTGCCTTTTTAGACGAGCGAGTTACAGCAAAAGGCTTGTCGTCTACCATTACTAAATCGTAGCGCATGGCGGTAGTCATTTTTCCTAACCCATCTGTAGAATGATGAGACAGGAAGTTGTTCCATTCGTAAGTCTGATAGTATGTGTAGTTGATATATGCAGAAGTCTGTTTTTCTGCTATTTTATCGAGCATAAGCCATTGCTCCTTAATGTTTTGTATGTTGCTATGTTGGCTTATCGAGATGTTATTGTTCATAAGAATTATTGTTTGTCGTCAGCAATCTTGATCTTTCCATCGCATGTCACGAGCATATCGCGAGTATACTTATATTCCTTCGATGCTATAGAGTTCGTAGGGTCGTAATGGTCGGATGTGATGCCCATGAGTTCGCACATCATTTCGTATGCGAGGTCGTTGGTGAAGTATTTTGCTTTGTTTTCTTCTAATGCCGCTTTCACTTCAGGGCGTGCCTTTTCATAAGTGTCCGTGAGATATATCCATAGCGGAATGCGAGTCATGCCGAAGTTCTGAAACTGTATGGAGCGTTGCTTGTCAGGCACGGCTGCATGGTCAGAGAAATATACCATAGCTGCAAGGTTCAGATGCTTTGTGGCATAGTCGTAGAACGAATGTAGGATATGGTCGTTATAGTGTATAGAGTTGCGATATGTCGTAACGTCGTCGCCATCAGGAAGATTGTTGGCAGCAGCATACTCTGGAGTGTAGCGGTTAGAGAAGTTGAAGTGGTTGCCTTTTAGGTGTAATACCAAGAGGTTGTTCACATTTCCATCCACCTCGCCAAGGAAGTCAAGCAAAGCCTCGTCATATTGCATCTTTCCCAACTTTTGGTTTGTCCACTTTGCCACATCCGAAGTTTCGGCAACAAGAGTTACTGGCGTGTCAGCACTTCCAAGGTGTCCTTGGTTGCTATACCAATGCACTCTGTAGCCAGCCTTATGAGCCATGTCTACGATAGAGGCAGAATCGATGAATGATTTATCGTTATATTGATTATATTCCGTGAGTGCCTTTTCGAGCGAAGGTACAGTCTGTATGCCACAAGAGTATGCGTTTTTGAAGATGAAGAAATGCTCTTTATCCTTCTTCATCTCCGACTGCCAAGGTGTAGTCTCCCTACCCTTTTGATCGGCATAAATGCTCATATAGTCGCGACAACAAGATTCGCCTATCACCATTACTATAGTATGAGGCTTAGGCAATGTGTTTCTGCTCATATCTACAGATATCGTTGCCATTCGCTTCTCAACATTCTCTTTATATTTCTTGTTGCCCTCCATATATTCCTTCACTTCGCGATATAGCATGGCAATACCCGTTCTTACAAAGAGTCCATGACTCCTTGCCCATACGTCGCCACCCTTCCATAGCATTCTCGATATAGCGCCAAAGAATATTATTATAGCGCTAAGGGCTACTATAGATAATGGATTGTCGAAGTTCCATATATTATAGTCGGCAATAAAGCTGTTGCCTATAGCTATTCCCGCAGTCACCAATAGGATAACAATAGTTATAAGCAGCATTTTCCAGAATCCGAGCGACTTAGGATATTCTATTATCTCGTTGTAGTTGGTCTCCTTTATCACCTGCATACCATTATGGTCTATGCAAGTGTCATAGGTGAGATAATATCCTATTTGCGCCAAAGGTAATATTACCAATGCCATTTCGAGTATCGTCATCACTATTGTGGCAACTATACCTAAAGGAGATATAAGAATGGCAATAGCCGACAGCCATCCAAAGAGATAGATACCAAAAGCTATATCCATACGGTTGTCGTAGTCGGGCGAACTCTTCTTGTATGTCTTGTCATACAATATATTATATGTGCATATCCACATCACAGCCACAAAAAGGGCTGTCAGCATGGCTGCAGACCAATAGCTGCCAACGAAATAATATGGTATCATCGTTACCAACGATGCTATGAGATAGCGACGAAGTTGCTGGCCGCGCGATTTGTGCGACAAGCCTTTATTGTAAATTCTGTAAATACCATTTGAAAAGGCAAATAATAATAAAGCCTCAAGGATATTTATAAGTATTGATATCATATATATATATGCAAGATGATGTTGTATGTTGCAAAATTACACAAAAAAAAGATATTAATGGCTTATGCTATGAAAATATCAAAAATAATATATATATTTGCACACCCAAAATCACAACCATTTATATTCATGAACTTACCAAAATCATATTTTATCTCTCTATTCGTAGTTATTGCAATAGTAGTATGTGCATGCTTTAGCTCATCGTTGTTGACCACTCTCGTTGATGCTGATAAGAGTGTGATGCTTGCTTTGACTTTTCGTCAGCATACTTGTTTCGATATGTTTTGGTATCGTTATTCTAAGCTTGGTACATGGATACCTATGGTGGTAGTGTTGTTGGCTACTATGTGGGTATACAATCCTAACGACTTGCGCAAAAAGTTTTTCCTTATAGTTTCTATTGCTTTATTGGTATTAGTGCTCGACCAAGTGTCGTCGGGAATAATAAAGCCATTGGTAGAGCGCCTACGTCCTTCGCACGATGATAGTATAGCTCCATATTTGCAGTATGTAAACGACTATCATGGTGGCAAATATGGTTTTGTTTCTGGTCATGCTACCAATATCGTGGGCATAGTGACATGGCTTTGCTATATGTTCCGCACTCATCTGTCGCGAGTGCTGTTTATAGTCTTTGGTGCCACATTATGCTATTCGCGCATATATCTTGGAGTTCATTTCCCTGGTGATATCTTGTGTGGTTCGCTCTTAGGCTTCTTCATAGCTCGCTTTGGTATAGCTTTGTTGCAGAAGTATAATCTAATGTTTACTACCGACCGTCAACCTTGGTTTGTGCTTGCTGCGTATATCCTAACGGCAATAGTCTTGATGGTAATGAGCTTTATTGCCTATATGGCTTAGAATTTCCAGCGTAGCTGTAGGTCTACGTCTATAGGCGTTTTGGTTTCTATGGCCTGTAGTCCTGAGCCTATTTTGTTGTTGTCAATACGATGTGTGCCACCCACCTTTGCTATAGCCATAAGGTTGGATGAGAAATCTGCGCGTATGGTTGCGGCAAACCTTATTCCTTCGCCATAGAGTGCAGGAAACGAGAGATTGTAGAGTGTGGAACGCTCGTAGGTATACACCCTTGAGTTGTAGTCGTCGGTATTGAAATATGCCAACGAGGTATATGCCTGCATCTTATTTTTTCTTATTCCCACTTGTTGCATCACCATGTAGCCAAAACTGTTTTCGTCTTTATGATAAAGGCTTATGTCGCCTTGAGTGCGCAAGAATAATAGTTTATTATCTTTCGTTATGGTCAAGCGTATGCGATGTTGTGTGATACGGTCGAGGAATTTATTATCATCGTCATCTTTGCTATCTTTGTTCCATGTCTTCAGTCGATAGCGAGCCGTGATACTCCATGTATTTTTGCTCCATGTAGCAGAATGTTGCATGTCGAAAGTGCGTGTGGTGGCAGTAGCAAGATATTTTGGCCAAGGAAAATAAGCCCAATCAAAATAGTGTGTGAATGTTAGCTGATATATTGGTTGCCATTTTGCTCCAAGATATACGCCACTTTCATTTTGTACCGACCTTCCTTCCGAGAAGCTTGATGCCATCAATGAATAGTATTTATATGAATAGAATCTCTGTATAGCCACTAATGTTAGATTGCTGTTCACCATATAGTTGATGCTGTTTATCGTAGCTATACCCTTTGAGTTGCCTGTTGCCACTTCGCCATTTATAGATATCTTTCTGCTCAGATAAGCATAGTCGGCACCTATATTCCAGAAGCGTTTTCCCCATGGCGCTATCAGCTTGTATAGCTTTGTGGTATCAGGATGCAGAGGTTTGTCGAATGATGTTTGATAGCCTGTTATGCCGAAATGAAAACCATTCACATGATAGTATACGTTTCCTCCCATTATTGCTTGCGAGGCATTCCTACGGCGTAGCATCTCGGTAGCCGAACGATGGTAGCCAGTTTTGAGAATTGTGCTTATGCTATTGTCGTCGCTATTTAGTGTGGCATCAATCTTGCGATACGACAGAAATCCTGTAACGTCAAGGTTGTGTATGGTTTCCACAGTTGCTCCTATACCCTGCATATAGTTGCCTTCTTGGCGTGATGCGTGGGCATACAGTCCTCTCGACACTCTGCCTATAGAAGCCAACGAAGCCTGCTTGCCCATCGAAAAACTGTTGTTCATAACCAGTCCCATGCCAAAGCGAGCCTTATACCTGCCTATTGCCAACGTCTTCACCTTTCCAAGGTCTTTTATTAGCATATATGGCGACACATAGTCGTAGCCCCATTTGTTTTTACCAGCAAAGAATGGTTCGCCAGCATCTTGCGACATCATTACTCCTGCCTTTATCCATTTGCCATACTTAAATTCATATTTTATCCAATGCTTGTAGTTATATCCTAAATATCCCCATTTGTCGCCCTTGTGGTCATAGCATGGAATATGGCCTGTGGCAATAATCTGATGCTTACCATATTTTGCAATATTAGATAGCGAAGGAAACTTCTTTTCTTCGTTTTTATCTCCAACAAATAAGCATTGAGCAAGCAATTGGCGTGTTTCATAATCTATAGATCTTATCATCGCCAATTCGGCAAGCGATTTCATAGAACCATAATGATACATATATTCCATGATGTCCATAACCTGCTGGTTGGAAAGAAACGGAAGTCTCAGAAGGTCTTCTCTGGTGGCAGAATTGATATCTATCTTATGTTCTATAAGGTCGCTAAGTTCTTCGTACTGCATCTCCCAGTTTTCCACTTTTTCTTCGTCAACATCCTCTATCGTTTGGAATGAGCTTTCCCAATCGTTAATGTCTGTTTGTGCCTGTATTTGAAATACAGACAGCATAGCGATGATAAATGTGAAATATTTGTTTCTTAGATTAGTATTATTCATAACAATTGCAAACTTAGCATAAAAGCGTGAAAATAGCAAGAGAAAAGCGAAAGATATTTTGCTAATTGTATGAAAAGATGTAATTTTGCGCCATGTTTGCATACATTTCCATACATATTCGCCTATTGGCTGTAGCTATAATGATGCTTATGGCCTCTACTGCTATGGCTCAAGTTGATGGGGCTGTAAGGGTAAATCCCGAAGATAGGGATGTAGACCTCGACGACCCTACCTTTGTTCCTATGGTGCGAGTTGGAAAGGTGTTGCAAGGTCGCGACTCTATACAATATGTAGAGCTAAATAATATTTATATATATCCAAAGCCTGTTTTCAAGAACGAAAAACAGCGTATGGCTTACAACCGTTTGGTATATAATATTAAAAAGGTGTTGCCAATAGCTAAGGAGGTTAACAAGATTATCGTGGAAACCTACGAATATCTTGAAACTCTGCCTAACAAGAAGGCTAAGGATGCGCACATGAAGCTTGTAGAAAAGAGCATCAAGAAAGAATATACTCCAAGAATGAAAAAGCTTACCTATTCGCAAGGTAAGCTTCTTATAAAATTAGTTTATCGTGAGTGTAATAGCAGTTCGTATAATCTCGTGCAGGCTTTCCTCGGACCAGTAAAGGCTGGTTTCTATCAAGCTTTTGCTTGGGCTTTTGGTGCAAGTCTAAAGAAAGATTATGACCCTAATGGCGTAGACCGCCTCACAGAGCGTGTGGTTCTGCAGGTTGAAGCCGGACAGCTATAGCCTTGCTATCATTCCATAATGTATAGGCTAAAAAGTTTTCATCAACACTTCTCTTAGGTCGTCGCTCGTGGCAAGTCCCAGTTTCTTGCGGATATGTATGCGCACCGAACTGATGTTGTTGGGTGTTTTGTTGAGTATTGACGCTATTTCATATATAGTCTTGCCACCGATAATCAATCGGCATACCTCCTGCTCTGTAGGCGTCAATGTGGGCAACACAGATGAGATATTGGCATGTTGCATTCGTCGATGAGCCATTCGCTGCTCCACAGCCCTGATAAGGTTGGCTTCGGTGCGCTCGTCGAGACGGTCGAAGAAGTCGGTGATGTCCTTGTCGCTCTGTTCTCCTCGTCCCAGTTGTATATAGGCAAGCAGTTCGGTTTTGGTCATGTGGAAAGTGGCAAGCACTCGGTTGATCGTAGTGTGATAGTCGGCATTTTCGCATTGCATATCTTGTATGCCTCTTCTTATCATTTCGCCCAGCACACACGTGAACATCTCCACAACAACGAATATCACTACTATCTGTTTATTAAATCCTCCGTCGGTGTATAGATAAGCAAATACGATTGTGGCAATACTTATTGTGGCTATTATCGTTGGTATATGTCTGACGGTAGCCATAACAAGATAGATGATGAGGGCGAGCGAAATAATCTGGTTGAACAATATAGTCTGCTCAAACCCCTCAGGATGTCGAGCACTATCTGTCAGCTGTGTTAACAATCCAAACGTGGATATAGCTATCTTCAACGACATACGACGCGTCATATACAAAACCAATAGCACAACTGTCATCAACCACATCAGAGTCGATATAGCATACAGTATGCCACTGCTGCGTCCTACTATTCCCATGATGTGCATAGGCACACCTGCCACGATCACCATCAAACAGAGCGTCAAGAATATGATAAGACACAGACGCTGCTGCCAGTTGCTACTGCGATGGTCGAGAAATCTGGTTAGTCGTTGTATATTTTTTGATTTCATTCTTTTTTGAATTTTGTCGCTACAAAGGTAGCCTTTTTTCATGATTTTACGTCTTTTTACCCCACTTTTTACACCTCTTTACGCTATTTTACGGTTATGTGTTTTTTGCCTTGATGCTATTTTAAACTAATTTTGCTGCTTGTGCAACAATAAAATCAACAAATATGAAGAAAACCATTAACTCTAAACACTCTCGCAGCGTATTTATATTTGCGTTGCTCTCGCTATTTATGTGTATGGCAGGTGCGGGCAACGCCAACGCATCAGCCTTAGTACTCAAACCAGTAGTCAATTTCGACTATACAAGTTATACAACGTTTGGTACCAATGTCACGCTTAAGTTATGGATATTCAACTGGAAACTGGAGCCTTTACACCCCAAACAATACAATTCCCGTTTTACTGGCGATGTGTATCTTTACATTGACGACAAAGAAGTTGCTAATCTTAAGGAAATGTGGTCTTTAATATCCGATGCAAACTACAGTATGCTTAAATACACACCTGGTGATGTCGGCAGTAAATTAGCTATAAATTATAATGGCACAAATGTAGGCTCTGCACAGCTCCAATATTTAAGGGACGGACAGACATGCCCATACAACCCCTACTCGTCTGAGGAATCATGGGTTACCATTGAGCTTAAGCTCTCTTTCAAAAACACATTCTCTTATTATGGTCATAAGTTTACGGTGAAGGGCAAATGGCAAGACCAGACCAGTGGTTCTTTAGTAGAAAAGGACGTGGCTCTTGAACTATACAAAGACGGATACGTTCGTCCTATCAATTTTAAGGTGCAGCCTTCTGGCGATAAGATGATGTTCACCTGGGAGCAGCAAGGCTATTCAAAGTATGCATCTACTGAGGGCAAGTGGATAGTATACAAGCGCGTGGGCAGCAAAAATGTCAAGTTGGGCGAGTTGGCTGCAACCGAACATTCGCTCAGTATAAAGAAGAAGACGTATAGTTGTTCGAATGATTACATTATAACATTCATTCCCACAGTATATAGTCGGCAAGAGCCTGTTTCTGGTCTTACCGCTAAGATTCCTGCCCCTGGTCATAAGCTTAACGATGATGATATATGTCAGGTGTGCGGGAATAGTTATTTCCGTTACCAAACAACCGATGGCAATAAAGTGGATATATCAAATAAAGATTTTGGTGCTACGGTAGTGGAGCATTGGAGGGAAGGTGATGGTAAGAGTAAGTGCGTGATAGAGTTTGACGCTCCGATTACGAAAATTCCTGCGCAAGCGTTCTCTAATTCTAACATTACAGGAAACCTTGTTATTCCTAATTCAGTAACAGAAATAGAGGATGAAGCCTTTGCCGAATGTAAAAATCTTAATGGCACCCTAACACTGTCAAATTCGCTAAAATCGATAGGCAAATTTGCTTTCTGTGATTGTATTGAATTCACGGGAGAGTTGACAATACCAAACTCTGTAACAACCATTGGAAATTGGGCTTTCAGTGGTTGTATTGGATTCACGGGAGAGTTGACAATACCAAGTTCTGTAAAAACCATTGGAATTGAAACTTTCTATAATTGTACTGGATTCACGGGAGATTTGTTATTACATAAATCATTGGAAGCAGTTAGTGCTTCATCTTTTACAAACTGTAAAAATATTAAAACTATCACTTTTCAGTCGTTGCCTCGAACTTCAGGGGGATACTCCTATCTTGAAGGAAAGAAAGTAAGTCTGAGTGACGACTCATATATTAGTGACAGGGCTGCTGGTCCAGTCGGTGCTATATCCTACACTCGCACGATGACGAGCAACTGGGGCACACTCGTGTTGCCTTACTCCTTGACGCTGACAGGCAATGAACCTTACCGCCTCTATGCCATCGACAACATGGAGGGAGAGGAACTTGTATTGAAACAATTTGAAGGCGAAGTGGCTGCCGGAACTCCATGCGTAGTAAAGCGCAACTGTACAGAATCAGAGCTGACATTTGACGCTAACGATGCAAAGTTGAATATGGCAAGAGTGGCTCAAGACGTGGGCGGCATGAAATTCCGCGGCACTTACTGGACAGAGGAAGTCAACAGCGGTTATGTGATATCAAAGAACAGTTTCTGGAATGTGGAGGAACTGAAAGGCTCGGCTTCGGTTAATGGCGTCAAGGTTCGTCCGTTCCGCGCTTGGCTCGACGGCACTTCTGCCAACGCACCTGCCAAACTCAGCATGCGCATCGACGGCTCTACTACTGGCATCGACGCTATTGATGCCCTCAACGATGCCGAGGCTGCATACTACGACCTCAGCGGTAAGCGTCTCGACGAGCCACAGCGCGGCGTAAACATCGTGCGAATGAAGTCGGGAAAGACAAAGAAGATTATTATCAAATAACAAAAGACAATGCATAATATTAGACAACTTTATCGTAAACATTTCGGCAGAGCAGTAGTCTACACGCTGCTCTCGCTGTTCTTGTGTATGGTTGGCGTGGGAAAGGCGGCGGCAGCCGTAGAATTCGCCTACAAACCTCAGGTGAAAGTTATCAGCACAAACTACACAAACAGTGGCACAGAAGTAACGCTCAAATTATGGATGTACAACCTTGCAGGTGGCTCGTCACGCTTCATTAAGAATAGAACTGTTGACTTATATATTGACGACCAACCACAATCATCACTTTTACTCAATAATTTGTGGCAAAAGATAAGCAATGCTGAAGAATACGAGATGAGAAGTTATGTTACCTCTGGTCCAGTAGGCAACAAAAGAAGTATTTCGTTCAACTTTAAAAATATTGGCACAGCACAATTCTCCAATCTGCAAATTTATCAATATAGCGATAATGACGGGAAAGGCACCCAACCGACACGGTGGTGCACTATCGAATTGAAGCTTTCCTTTGACAATTCTTTCTCCTACTACGGCCATAAAATAAGCGTGAGAGGCTTATGGCAAGACAATAGTGGAGCATATCCTATAACCAAATACGTGTCACTCGACAACACCATCGGTGGATACGTTCGTCCTACTAAATTGAAAGTGTGGTCTGTTGACAGCAGAAAAATGAGGTTGTCGTGGGAGATTCAGGACTATAATGGGTTGGCATCTAAAGAAGGCAACTGGATTATATACAAGTGCGAAAATGGCAAACGCGAGAAAGTTGGTTCCAAGGTGTATAATTATTACTTTAGTTATGATATATATAAGGAAAAGTATAATTGCTCGGCTACCTATGATGTGACATTCCAACCCATACAATTCACTGCATCCGACACTATTTGCGGCCTTACCACTTCAGTTGCTGCCACTGGACATAAGCTAAACGATGATGATGATGTCTGCCAAATCTGTAATCATAGTTTCTTCCGTTACATGACTTTCGACGGCAAGACTGTGGATAACATAAGAAACAAAGATCAATTTGGTGCAAACATCGTGACGCATAGTGTTGTTGATGGCAAGTGCGTGATAGAGTTTGACGCTCCGATTACAAAAATTCCTGCAAATGCATTCTATATAAATAATAGTCTTACAGGAGACCTTGTCATACCTAATTCGGTAAAAGAGATTGGCAACAGTGCTTTTGGCTATTGCACTGGATTCAATGGCACTCTAACGCTGTCAAATAAACTGGAAACAATAGGGAGCTACGCTTTCTATGGTTGTTCAGGATTTAAGGGATCTCTGATATTGCCCAACTCATTAACAACTATCGGGAAATTGGCTTTCCAAGGATGTGAGGAATTTACAGAACTTACGTTGCCAAATGCTCTGAGTGTAATCCCCAACCAGGCTTTCTATGGATGTAAAAGTCTTTCAGGAAATCTTGTTATTCCTGCCTCGGTAAAGGAAATTGGAAGGTTAGCATTTAATTTATGCACAGCTCTAAATGGGGATTCGGAAAACCCGTCACAAATAACGCTACCTGAATCATTGAAAAAAATAAATGATGGTGCTTTTTCTGATTGTAACAAGATTAAAACTATCAAGTTCCAGTCGTTGCCTGAAGGGATATCAAAAAGCATTGGTGCACAAAAGACAGTAAGTCTGAGCGACGACTCACATATTAGCGATAAGGCAAGTGGCACAGTTAATGCTATATCCTACACTCGCCAGATGACGAGCAACTGGGGCACACTCGTGTTGCCGTACCCATTGAAGCTGACTGGCAACAAGCCTTACCGTCTGTATTCCATCGTCAATATGACTGGCGACGAGCTTGTATTGAAACAACTTGAAGGAGTGGTGGCTGCCGGAACTCCATGCGTGGTAAAGCGCAACGGCAGCGAAGCAGAGCTGACATTTGGCGCTAACAAGGCAGCGTTGAAGATGGCAATAGATGATCAACCCGTGGGCGGCATGAAATTCTGCGGCACTTACTGGACTAAGGATGTCAACAGCGGATATGTAATATCAAAGAACAGTTTCTGGAATGTAGAGAAATTGAAAGGGGTGGATTTGGTTAAAGGTGTTAAGGTTAAACCGTTCCGCGCTTGGCTCGACGGCACTTCTGCCAAAGCCCCTGCCAAACTCAGCATGCGCATCGACGGCTCTACTACTGGCATCGACGCTATTGATGCCCTCAACGATGCCGAGGCTGCATACTACGACCTCAGCGGTAAGCGTCTCGACGAGCCACAG
>OCHM01000496.1_pt1 | contig 25515 bp, 16 predicted proteins | sample 1538901 | NCBI WGS metagenome assembly OCHM01 (sample SAMN04571734, study PRJEB22368) | human gut metagenome | biome: human gut; material: stool | host: Homo sapiens | place: Luxembourg | collected 2012-11-08 | reverse complement strand
TAGGCAAACGACCAACTTCTTGATTTTCAATCAAAGTCCAATTTAGAGCGAGTTATATTGATAAACCACATGACGTGTTGCCTTGCAGGATTTCAACAACACGAGAGATGCCTACTGTGTTATTTACTGATAGTGTTGCTCGAGGTGATGTCGTTCCAATCCCGACAAGACCCAACGAATCAACGACTAATTGCGCGCTGGCAGGCCGACACAAAGCCAAGATGGCCAGCAAAAAGGTAATTACTTTCTTCATGTTCGCTTTGTTTTTATAGTTTATAGTTGTATGCAATGTACTCCACTGCAAAAATACAAAAAAGAACGGCTTCCAGCAATAAAAAAAACATTTTTTCCTCTCTTTCGTATTTATTTGTTTTGTTTTGCAATGCAAGGATGGCAAAAGCCAAATTATAAGCACATCGAAATCCATCATTTTAACTGTGGACATACTTCGTTACTTGAAGATTTATGCCCGCATTATCCAACGACGAAGTTGAGCTGCAGTTTAAGTTCTCCTTTCCCCATAATTAATCGCAATCCTCTGCAAACTTAGAGTGGAATCAACAACAAATGCAGAGACGACAATTCTAAAATTGTGTCAAAACAAGGCGGATGTATGGACTCCAGTCCGGCCTCCTGCCCTGAAATTTCCCATCGGGAAGCACTTTTATGAGGAAGTGAAGGCGACACATACAATTAAAAGAGTATATTTGCAGTCACACAAAGACTACAAACCTTATGGAGAGAAATGCACTTTGCCACATTATCCTCCCTCTCACAAGGGCGCTCACATGCCTCTTGCTCACCACACTTGCCCTTGTAGCACAGGCTGCAGAGACGTATTCAGCCCTGATAACAGATGCTGAGACGGGCGAAGCGCTCCGACAATCTCATCACCGCCATAAGGCACACCAGCAAGGATGCAGCATGGTGGAAAAAGAACATCATACAGCCCACAGAGGCCGAAAAGAAGATTATAGAAGCGGGAGAGAGGAAATAAACAGACAGACTATCAACTCATAAAAACACGGACAAACTATGAACAAGAGATATATACTGATGCTTCTGCTCCTCCTCCAGTCGATTGCCATGTGGGCACAGCAGGAGCTAAAGGGAAGAGTTCTCGATGCCGAGACGGGCGAGACTTTGCCTTATGCGCAGATTCTCACGAATGATGGCAAGGGGTGCTTGTGCAATGGTGACGGCGAATTTGTATTACAAGATAGCAACGCGGACAGCATAAGAGTAAGTTTCATTGGATATACCACACAATGGATTAGCGTTCAAGCTAACCTGCTGGACATTTCCCTACAACCACTGAGCAGAACACTACGCGAAGTGGAAGTAACTCCAAGAAGTACAAGAAGCATCCTGAATGCATTGGCCAAAAGGTTGGAAAAAGAATACAAGAAAGGAAAGAAGGCTGAAGCATACTATTTCTGTCGAGTGTCGGAGCAGTCCGACAAGGTGAACGACCTGATGGAGTCCGTCATCAAAGCAAGGAGCGCAATAAACATGCGCCAACCAGAAGTGATGACGGGAAGACATAGTAGCATGAAACAAAAGGGTGGAAAGCCGAGCCTGGCCCAAATGAATCTGCACCACATCTTGGAAATAGGCCCTATCATGCATGATGCCGTCTTCTGGGATGAGGTGGTTGCACCATTGAACAGAATATTATTCTTCAGCCCTCTTAAATATTACGATTTCGATTACGATATACTGAGCCAGAAGAATGGAGATGCCATGTACCGCATAGTAATGGTTCGCTCCGACCTGGCAAAGTTCAATAACATAAGACAAATAGAGGGTACGTTGTATGTGGCAGTTGGCTCGGGGCAGTTGTTGCGCTTTGAAGCCAGACTTCCCAACATGCAAATGACTACGATAGGAAACAAGGGGACGTTCCGCATAGAGGATGTGGAGACGCGCATCAACATAGACTACCGCCACACCAGAGGCTTTACAGAGGTGGATCATGCCGATGTGCAGATAAAAGGTCCCAAGTTCTACGGCCAGGCTTTCCTATATAGTATGGACAGCAAGCAGTTGCCGAAGTTGGAGGAAAGGGGTGTGGCCATCAAGGGCAACATGGTGGGTGCCATGAACCAGGCCGGATATGACTCCCTGCTGTGGGCTTCATCAGAGGTGGTGAAACTGACCGAGAGGGAGAAACAGATACGCGACATCTCACAGAAGAAACAGAAGGAACTGCAGCCGCATCTGGATGTGACGAAGGTGAAACCCGACATCACTCTGTCGGCCTTCTCGCCTCACTATCAGCTGACTGCACGCCAGGCTGCCTTTGGAAGGACCATTCCACAGGAAAAGGTGTATGTACACATGGACAACACAAGCTACCAGCTGGGTGACACCATCTGGTTCTCGGCCTACACCCGACGCACGGATACAGCCCGCCCATCGGATGTGAGCGGAGTGCTCTACGTGGAACTCTACGGGCAGGACGGTTATCTGATAGAGCGCAAACTCATACAGATGCACAAGGGGCAGGGGCAAGGGTTCTTTGCGCTGAACCACCAGATACAGTATGCAGGCTTCTATGAGCTGCGGGCATACACACGATGGCAGCTCAACTGGGGGCTGCACGAGCACAAGCACTCCAGGCTCTTTGGCCAGTGTTTCGACTCCGAACGACAGGAGCAGGAATTCTTCCGCGACTATGACAAACTCTACAGCCGCGTGTTTCCCGTGTACGACAAGCCGCAGGAGCCTGGTGACTGGAACCACGAGATGACGCTACGCTCGATGCGCAGAACCTACAAAACGGACACCCAGAAGCGTGAACTGCACCTGTCACTCTATCCCGAGGGAGGGAACCTGGTGCTGGGACTGCCCTGCCGCATAGCCTACGAAGCCACATGGGATGATGGAGAATGGGCCGACGGCCGGCTCATCTGCGGCAAAGACTCAGCCCGCGTGCAGAACAGAGGCCGTGGAACCTTCACGTTCACCCCATCGGAAGGGACTGAGCGGGAGGTACACTTCGTGACGGCAGACGGGCACAGCGTGAAGGCCAGACTGCCCAAAGCGGAACAAACGGGCGTATCACTCCGCATGGAACAAACCGAAGACGGGTGGACAGCCCACATACGTCACACCGCCAACCTGCCTGCCGACAGTCTGGCAGTGAGCCTGATGAAGGAAGGGAGGCTGGTGGCTGCCCATGCGCTGGAGCAACTGGAGGACGAAGATTCCGCATGCCGGCTGGCCATGAGCGACTCTCTGCTTGCCATCCCAGGCGTTTACCAGCTCACTGTATTCGACTCGCAAGGGCACATCTATGCCGACCGTCTCTTCTTCTCGAAAGGTGACCAGGCAATAAAGCCCACATTGGACATCATCGGGCTGAAGGACGAATACCAGCCCTACGAGCCTGTGAAGCTGAGGCTGAAATCATGGGATGCACAGAACAGCATCTCGCTGAGCGTGAGGGACGATGAGAGAAGCGACCGTCTGTATGACAGCGGAAATATCCTCACCGAGATGCTTCTGGCCAGCGAGATACGCGGGTTTGTGCCCAATCCGGGCTGGTACTTCGAGCAGGACGACGAGGAAAGACGTAGAGGACTGGATCTGCTGATGCTCACACAAGGCTGGCGACGCTTCGACTGGCGCAATATGGCGGTGAGGGGAGCATGGGAACTGACCCAGCCTGCCGAGCTGGCACCCATCCTGACAGGTACCACCTACAACAACACACACTGGAATGACCCCGATTTGGGACGATTGGAAATCGGCCCGGGAAAGGATGCCAACGGCACCGAATATGATGCCGCCAACCCTGCCACCGCACTACGGTCGCCCGCCACACTTTCCATCACCCAAAGCGCACACCGCCCCAACCACCTGACACTGGAGTCGATAGGCAGGAAGAGGGCGCTGGACAAGAAAGAGCAGAACAGTCCCAACCGCAAGGAACTGAAGGTGCATGCCGAACTCAACATCCCCTCACACGATGTGACATCCACCTATGAGAGCACAAGCAGGCAGGGCAACTTCCGCCTGCAGTTGCCTCCTTTCTACGGGCAAGCTTCGCTCTTCATCAGCGTGGCTGATACCACGCGATGGAAGAAAGGACGTAAATACACATGGATACAGGCCCAGGCCGACGATGATGAAACGGGATGGATGTTCCTGCCAAAGAATGCCAGGCTCAAGAGGAAACTGCAGATAGAGGATGCCACCCATCTGGCCCGCATCATCTGGCCTTATCCGCGTTTTGTAAAACCCTATTCCCATTATCAGAAGACACTGGCTCCACAGCCTCCGCAGCACACCATAGGCACAACGGCATTGCCATCCGGAGAGCATCTCATGCGGGAAGTGACGGTGAGGGCAAAGCGTGGAGTGCTGCGCAAGTTCAATGACACCTGGCCCATCATGGCCATTGATGCCGATGAGGCACAGAACATGGAAGCCGACCTCGGACTGGACTTCATGCAGATCATGACGGCCAACTTCGGATTGGATGATGTGAAGGACGATGGCGGAAAACCGGCCGCATTCAACATCGAACCGACCTTCGAGCTACGTTACGGCTACGGGAAGACGCGTCGCGACATCCTTGGACTTCACATCCCACAGGATTCCATCTACGCCAGGAAATATCTCATCTCGGGTTCCTTCTCGCTCACCGACCGCAACATAGTGATGGGCATAGGCGGTTTCGGTTCGGATGCCGACCTGCAACTGTCGCCTGGAGAATCACGCGAATATCAGGGCAACGGAGTGTGGGACAAGTATGTGTTCTACTCCGATTACAGTCCGCGCATGGAGGGAAGCCGGCTCTACTATGGTGCCAATGCGCCCAAGACGAAGCTGGTGAAGTACCCCTTTGCCGATGGCAGCCGTCGGCTCACCTATCGCGACAGACATTACATAATCAACGGATTTGCCTATCCCGCTGAGTTCTACAGCCCCGACTACAGCAAGCAGCAGCCCTCACAGCCCACCGACTACCGCCGCACACTCTACTGGAACCCCAACGTGAGTCTCAACCAGGCAGGCGAAGCGGAAATCTTGTTCTACAACAACAGCCGCACCACCCACCTCTCAGTAGATGCACAAGGCCAATCGCAAGACGGCACATTGCTGTGGAACGGAGAATTCTGAAAAAAGAATGAAGAATTAAGAATTTTGAATTAGGAATTTTGGGCTGTTGAGTGAACGAAAGAAACGGGGCGAATTAAGAATTATGGATTGTCGGATGCGCGGGAGAAACGGGGTGAATGGAGTAAGGAGACAGGAAATCGCCCGCTACTCCAGTCCGAACATCCGTGCAAGGTATTCTGCCAGACGCATATTTGTTCCCCATGGTCTATTCACCCAGGAGTGAGCACAATGATGCAGAGCCAGCGGCTTAGAGGAGGCATGGTTTATCCAGCCTGCATAAGGAAGAACCACCTCGCTGGGCTCCAGATGCATCCCCTCCAAAAGGTCTTGTCTGACATTCTCATAGCGGAACCCATAACGTTCCGCTATGGCAGCATATATGACGGGGCTTATCAAAGACTCATGTCCAAGGAATTCAAACTGTGCCTGCCTATAGAAATCCAAGACATCCCGCAGGAAAGGATGACCAGCCTCACTACCCAAGAAGGCCGCCTGCATCTGCATACCCAGCCGCCCTTCTCCCGACACCCTGTGGTACTCATACTGCGTTCTGTCAAACTCTACAGCAGAGACAAACCTATAGGAAGACAAAGTATCCACAGAACGAAACAACTGTACGTCAGAATCAAAATACCAGCCTCCTTCCTTATATAATACATACGCGCGAAGCCAATCGCAAACGAATGCCCATTTACCTTGCCTGTACGCGTCAAGAGCATATTGTGGTTTATCGGGAATAGCCTCATACTTCGTTTTGTCCCACACCACCAGTTCGTACTCGGGCATCAGCTTTCTCCACCACGTCACAAAGGTGGCCACCTCACTCGTAACTGCCCCACCACCTATCCAGATAAAGTGTATTTTCCTTGGAATCATACTTACAGAATCTTATATTTTAGACAAAATTACAAAGTTTTCAGCGAATCGCTTGCATTTATCTTAAAAAGTTCATATATTTGCAATCGAAGATATAAAACCGTAAGGGAAATACTAAAGCGTACAAACCCATGAAAATAATCCAGACCTTCTGGAGCAGCGGCCGAAATCCCTTGGAACATTCCTTTGGTTGGCCTCACGCTGAATACAACCTGATGTCATGGACATTGAGTTGCCTTTCGTTGCGCGAGCATTTCGACCAGGTGGAGCTTTACACAGACAAGCGGGGATACGAGGTGCTGATAGAAAAACTACACCTGCCATACACACAGGTACATGTCATCTATGACGACAACCTGTGCCTGCCGCAACATTGGGCCTATGCCAAGATCAAGACTTATTCGCTGCAGACTGAGCCGTTTCTGCACATCGACGGCGACATGTATTTCCCCAAGCCTATCTCCCAAGAGATACTTGACGCGGGCCTTGTGGCACAAAACAGGGAAATAGGAACATCCTACTACCAAGGGATGATGAACAGGGTGCTGGCCCACCCCGAATTCAAGCTACCCCAGTTCATTCAAGAGACACTGGACAACGGCACTATGGCATCATACAACATGGGAATCTTCGGTGGCAACGACATTGACTTCATACACCGATATTGTCAGGAAGTGTTTGCCTTCTTCGAGGCCAACCATATGAACGATGCATCCGTGGAATACTCTAACGAGGAATGCAACGTGTTCTTCGAGCAGATTTTCCTTGCCGCCATGGTGGATAAGGAAAAGAAGGAGGTTGCCACACTTATTTCCAAACCTTTCGAAGACAACGGATACACAAAAAAAGATTTTTGTGACCTAAGAAGGTATAGTCAAAAAGAATTCTTCCATCTTTTGGGTGGACATAAAAAAACTCAAAACATTACAAAGGCTCTAGCTAAAGCTCTGCTGAGAATTTCTCCAGTAGTGTACGAAAACATAGTAGGCTTATTCCTACACGAAGAAAACTTCATGTATTTCGCTAACAAAACTGATCATGGAATATCTCACTACAGAAATTACATATGGTCAAAATTAAAATCCTGGCATTTGAATGACAATATAAACCGGATAAAAGCAGAAGAGAAGGAAGCAGCAAAATACGACAAATTTGTATTCCTAGAAAATAACGCGAAACTATCTGCTTACATTAGCAAGCCCAAATATATAGCCATATACACTATTCCCGAAGATTGGAATGATAATGACCGCAAGATTATTCGTGCCAAGCTAAACGTGCCCAACACTTTACCCATGCAATACATCGGAATTGTGCCATTATCACACAAAGGGCTCTTCGACGAGATTGCCCTCACACAAATGGAAAAAGAAATCCTGGAAATCCATTGTTGGACGGGAGCTCCACAACCTGTAGTCAGAATTGTGCAGAAGATAATCGAGAATTATAAGACAAACCTAACGAATGCTGTTCTTCTCAATAGATTGCAACAGCATATACTGAACGAAATCACTCGATTGGTAGAACATGGAATGCTCTTAGCAGGAAATAACCCTAATAGTTTAACATAAAAAAAACAAAAAAAATGAAAGAAAAAGGAACACGAGAGAATCCCTACTCATTTGATGAGTATTTGGAGCTAGCCAAGAAAAAGACTTGGAAAGGCGGATATGTAGATATGGGAGGCGGCTGTATCGTTGAAGTTCCAACTGCTGACGAGTGGGACGACGATGAGGACTATGGTTCTGGCAGCGGTTCTGGCAGCGGTTCTGGCAGCGGTTCTGGCAGCGGAACAAATGACAAGCCACTTTACATGGTACGCGCGGGGAGTGATAAAATCCAGATCAATACCATCCACTTTGGAATGGTCGAAGTGACCATCTCATGGCGCAACGGAATTGCCAAAGCCGCAAGCTCAGGCGGATACTCCAACCGAGACGGATTCGTTGCAGGTATTTCTACAGAAGTTAGTGTCGCTTCCCAATACGAGAAGGACAAGGAAAAAAGTAAAGACGATACAAGTTGGTCTGCCCCATACACCATAAAATTGGACATACACAATGTTTACACTGACAGGACAGTTGCTCCCAGGAGAGAGGACAGACCAGATGAGAAATTAGACATCAGCGATTTTGAATACATTATCCCGTCAATTTACCACGAGGAATTTTCTTTATGATTAAACACGCCCTAGCATTTTTTTCCGTGATTGCCATCAGCTGTGCTACATATGCACAGCTGACGGCGCACGTAATAGACGAAGACACAGGTGAGGCTGTGCCTTTTGTTCAGATTGTAATCAACGGAAATGATTATACCATGACAAATACCAATGGAGATTTTCACATTAGCCATGACTTGCCTGCTACCATTGAAGTTACGTCATGTAAGCACAAAAGCATAACACAAAACATAGCGAAAGACAAGGAAACCATAAAACTCAGAAGACTCACCTCAAAGAAGAACGACTTGACAGAAGATGACATAGAAGAGTTTCTAAATAAAGTTGCCGAGAATCTAGACAACGCCCGCAGCTTCAAATGGAACAAGAGCTCATGCTTTTTCATTAGACATGCCATAAGCGAAGGAAAAGCACATTGCACAAAAGATTATTTATGCAAGGCAGGAAGCGCCGTTAACATGCACAACACGAAAATCATTGATAGTCTTTCATGTCAGGCAGACAGGTCTCCAAAAGGATGTTGGAAGTTTCATACGTCATGGAAGAGGGTTTCTGGCAACGATACTATACCTATGAATTTTGAAACTGACCTCAATACCTTTTTAAGTATCTCGCCCTGTGTTTTTGAGATTAGTTCACTGGCATACGTCATCAAACTCCCTCTTGGCTCCAGATTTACGGTATCCTCTCCCAACGGCCTTCACAATCCGTATGCGAGCGGCAAACTGTCACAAGGAGAAGTGGGCTTCTCAAAAAGCAGATATAAAGCAACCATAGAGTCTTTATACGAAGGCGACACCTTCACTGGCATCTATGCAGTGAACTTCACATCTAGATACAAAACAGGATGGGAATCACTTTACGGAACCATGTACGTACGTAAAAAAGACAAACGCATATTAGGATTCGAAGGGTACATCAGTCCTTTCCAGATTAGGAAAACAGGCATGTCTGACGACATAGAAGTATTCCCCAAGGTTAACATTGGCTATACCCACAAACGCGGCTTCACAGAAGTCCAGTATGTATCGGTTAGCATTGACAAAGGTGATTTACACATCCATTCCATTGCATATAATATAGGAAAGAAAAAGCCAGAGAAAGGCTCTCAATGGACAGAATGCATCCTCTCTGACAACAAAGAATAAAAAACGAAAGCAAGAAATTCTATTCCGCCCAATGTTCTGAACAGAGAACGGAAGAACAAGTCATTCACATCGCATAACCAGAAGCTATGAGACAATTACTTTATTCCTTCTTCTGCATATTATTCTCACTCGTGCTCTGCAACAATGAGCTCAAAGCACAGCAAACAGCCACTGCCCGTGTGGTGGACAGCGAGACTGGGGAGCCTATCCCCTTTGCCACAGTGTATGTATCTGAGAGCAAAGGGGCACTGACAAATGAGGAAGGGATGTTCAGCATTGACCTGGAGAAAGGAGAGGCTGTTCGTGTGTCATTCATGGGGTATGGGAAACAACTGTTCAGCGCGGGAGACGTGCCGAAGACCATCGAATTGGAGCCGGCCGCAACACAGTTGAGGGAGTTCACGATGGTGGCTCCCAACAGCATTCTGAAGAACATCATCAAAAGCCTGAATGCGGAATACAAGGTCAGAGAAGGCAAGACCGCCAACTTCTTTCTGCGGCAGACATTCGAACAGGAGAACGGAAGGAACGAGATGGTGGAGGGATTCATGAACTCCGCCTCTGCCATCAACCTCAGAAAGACCAGCATCCTGAATGCAAGACACTACTGCATAGGAGAGCACTCGGAGGTCAGGAACATCTTCGCAGCCTCAAACCTGCAGCACCTCTTCGACTTCGCACCGCGCGTCTATGACACGAGTTTCTGGAAAGACGTTCACGTTCCACTGGGCTTCTGCCAAAACTCTGGCGCATCCAACGCTGTCATTGGAAGTGGAGGAATCATATCTGGTTCCGGATTGCAACTCTATGATTACTATGAAGCAGCAGCCAACAATTACAACACATACATAGAGGAATACACAGAGGAGGGAGAAAACTTCTTCAAGATAAGCTTCACAAGGAAAGAGTCCAAATACAGCAGCGGACTCGTCACAGGCATACTCTATGTGAAAGCAAAGGGCTACGAGCTGATGGGATTCGAGGGACAGATGTCCAATGTGGTACTCGACACAGAGAAGGACTTCTGGACACAGGCCAACCAGACAGAGCCCGTCATACGCATCGGCTATACCCACCGCCGCGGCTTCACCGAGGTGGAATATGTGGCATGCACCCTTGAAGCGGCGGGGATGAAATGCCGGTCCGTCGCATACAATCTGGGGAAAAGGAAGATAAAGACCGCCAAGGGAAAGAAGGTGAAGCTGGAAGACAACCTGCTGGATGCCATTGACCGCGCAGGATATGACTCCACGCTCTGGCAGCAGACCTGCATACAGCGTACCGAAGAGGAGGAGCGCATAGTGAAGGAAAGCATGACATCGGGCGATACCACCGCCGTGGAAATAGCCAGAGAGGCAGAAGCGCCCGCCTACAGACCCGACTCGCTTGCCGCTGCCAGTGGCAGTTTCCGTCCGCTGGTGGAGCGTCTGCGGGCCTTCGGACGTACCATCCCGCAGGAGAAGGTGTATGTACACATGGACAACACATGCTACCAACTGGGCGACACCATCTGGTTCACCGCCTACACCAGGCGCACCGACACAGGACGGCCGTCCGACGTGAGCGGCCTGCTCTACGTGGAACTCTACGGGCAGGAGGGTTATCTGGTGGAGCGCAAGCTGGTGCAGATGCACGACGGACAGGGAGAAGGGTTCTTCGCACTTGACCGTCTGATACAGTATGCAGGACTATACGAGCTGCGGGCCTACACCAGATGGCAACTCAACTGGGGCGGATACGACCGGAAGCACTCGCCATGGGCCTTCACGTGGTTTGAATCCAAGGAACAGGAGCGGGCCTACTTCCGCGACTATGCGAAACTCTACAGCCGCGTGTTTCCCGTATATGACCGCCCGAAGGAGCCCGGTGAATTCACACGCGATGTGACCCTGAGGGGCAAGCGCCGTTACTTCAGGCGCGACAGGGACAAGCATGAACTCACGCTCACGCTCTTTCCCGAAGGAGGGACACTGGTCACAGGACTGCCCTGCCGCATGGCCTTCGAGGCGGCATGGGACGACGGACAATGGGTGGATGGATGGCTGCACTACGGGCAGGATTCTGCCAGGGTGGTGAACAGAGGCCGCGGAACCATCACGTTCACCCCATCAGGAAAGAAAAAGCAGAAGGTGACCTTCGTGACGGCAGACGGCAAGAAGGCCCAAGCCTATCTGCCGCAGGCCGACACACTGGGCGTAGCCCTGCGCATGGAGCAGACCGGAGGCGGATGGACTGCCCGCATCGCCACATCGCCCAATCTGCCCGCCCGGAACCTGGCACTCACCCTCATGCATGAGGGAAGGACAATGGCCTTCAGCAGGCTGGAGACTCTGAAGGCAGGAGCGGACGGCTGGCAGTTTGAGATAAGCGACTCGCTGCTGGACGGTTCGGGGGTATATCAGCTGACCGTATTTGACAGACGCGGCTATGTGTATGCCGACCGACTCTTCTTCGCAAGGAACGGCAGCGACATGGAACCCACACTCGCCATCCAGGGGCTCAAGCCTGAATATGCACCCTACGAGCCTGTGAGCCTGCGGGTGAAAGCACGGCAGGCAGGAGGAAGCGTATCGCTCACCGTGAGGGACGACAACATGCGCGATTTCCTGTACGACAACGGAAGCATACTCACCGAGATGCTGCTGGCCAGCGAGATACGGGGATTCGTACCCAATCCGGGCTGGTACTTCGAGCGGGACGATGAGGAAAGGCGGACGGCACTGGACCTGCTGATGATGACACAGGGCTGGAGGCGCTTCAGATGGCAGGATATGGCCGTACGCGGAGCATGGGAACTGAGCCAGCCTGCCGAACAGGCACCCATACTGAGAGGTCGTGTGTATAAGCGGAACGCAAGCTATGACTATAAAATATGGAATATCATGGAACCCAGCCTGTCTTCCCTCTTCCATCGTGACGCAGAATCCTCACAGCCAGCCAAACCTTCGCTGACGGGTATCCCCAAGGAGTACAGACAGGAAGAGAAGCCGGAAGATGACGCAGAAAAGGCTTATAAGGAGCATGAGAAGAAGACCTGGCGGCAGGACAGGCAGGATATGTTCACGCAGATGTACCAGAAAAGCAAGCACGACGTCAAAGTCCACTCCGAACTGGTATCAGACGACGGAACGAAGATAGCCATAAACGAGCGGACCACCAGGAACGGGCGCTTCCAGATACAGCTGCCTCCGTTCTACGGACAGGCCGTATTCTTCCTCAGCGCTGCAGACACCACCAAATGGAGCAGACGCAAACGCAGGAAGTACCAATGGATCCAAGGGGCGGAATACAAGGAAGGAGATGACGGACGCGCACCCGAGAACAAAATCAAGAAAGCACGCTTCGACATCCAGCCTGCCGACTACCTCTCACGCGTGCAGTGGCCCTACCCTCGCTTCGTGGCTCCGTACACCCATTACCAGAGCAGACTGGCACAGAGGCCGGAGAAGGAAGACAGTATTCTTCCGTTTGCACTGGATGCCGACAGCGCATACAACATGAGGGAGGTGTCGGTGCATGCACGGCACAACGGCATGAGGGGATTCGACGACTCGATGCCCTGTCTCATCATAGACGCAGAGGAGGCTTTCAATCTCACATTCGATGCCGGCATGTACAACTTCGCACGCTACCTGGTGGCCGACTACGGAATGGACTATCCCTACGTGCAGGCTCCCATCTGGCGCGAACGCACACAGAGAAAGCTCGAGGAGAACATACAATATGACAATATCGAAATGAGATACGGAATCTCACCCATGCGCAGGTCATTGCCTCCGTACCGAGACATGTTTGAGGGTGTACCCGAAGACTCACTCTATGCACGTAAGTACCTGGTTTCATTCTCCCAAATACACTCCAAGGAAGAGAAGAGAGAATACAATCGGGGCATTGACAAGGAGCTGCTCTACACCGACTATAACCGCCGACTGCCCGGCAACTGGCGCTATCGGGGCACCGACCTGCCTGTAACCACGCTGGTGAGTTATCCCTATGCAGACCAAAGTGAACGCATGTATTACCGCGACAGACACTACACTCTGCAGGGGTTTGCCTATCCCGCCGAGTTCTACAGCCCCGACTACAGCCGCAGGAAACTGACCGACAAGCCCGCAGACTACCGACGCACACTCTACTGGAACCCGCACATCAAGCTGGACAGCAACGGTGAGGCAGAAGTGAAATTCTACAACTGCAGCCGACAAACCGAACCAAGTGCAGATGCACAAGGACAATCAGAGGACGGCACATTGCTGTGGAACGGAGATTTCGAACAATGAAACGAAGAGTTTTGAATTTGGAATTAAGAATTTTGAATTTGGAATTAAGAATTGTCGGATGGGCGGAAGAAACGGGGTGAATTAAGAATTATGAATTTTGAATTAAGAATTATGGATTGTCGGATGCGCGGGAGAAACAGGGTGAATCAAGAGTTTTGAGTTCTTGGGGATGGGCCATCAAGTGGAGGTAGAAGAGGTGAGATGACTTGGGTCTGTAACACCAGGAGTGGGTGGTGATGGAAAAAGAGGGCGATGGAGTACTGCGAAAGGATTATTTAGCTAATTTTGTGAGTGAATTGTATATTCAAAGAAAGCAAACTATGACCCATCTGTCTCAAACTTCCCAAGGGGAACCGCACACTACTGCAACGCGCAGGCATTCATTCTCTGTGAAAACTCCATTGCTCTTCCTGGCTCTGCTGCTGGCGGCAGCATCGGCTCTGGCTGCTGATATCACAGGCACCATCACCTGCAAGGGAAAGGGTGTGCAAGGAGTGGTGGTATCTGACGGACATTCCTTTGCCACCACCGACAAACAGGGAGTTTACCGGTTGCTGTCGGACAAGAGGAACGGCTATGTGTTCTACGTCATCCCATCGGGCTATATGCCGTTGACCGAGAAGGGCAACTGGGAGGAGAAACTCTTTGGGGGATTCTGGAGAACATTGTCCTTTCCCGATGACAGCAACATGGACGAGCAGCACGACTTCATGCTGCAGAAGGAGAAGAACGACAAGCATATCATGGTGTTTGAAGCCGACCCGCAGTTGGCCAACAGAAAGGATACCAAGGACATGAAACTCTATGAAAGCCTCTTCCTGCCCCGCATCAAGAAGGAATGCAAGCTGGCTGGCAGCACGCCGATATACTCCACGGTGCTGGGCGACCTGTCGTGGGATGTGTACTGGTATAGCAACAAGTTTACCATTGCAGACTACAAGGCTCTGATAGTGAAGAACCACAAGTCATACGGCATGAGGCACTTCTGTGTGACGGGCAACCATGACAACAACCCCTCTACACCACACTCCGAACAGACTGACCACAAAGCTTCGGAGACATTCAGACAGACTGTGGGCCCGAACTATTACTCATATAATATAGGTAAGGTGCATTATGTGGTGCTGGACGATGTGGTGTATGAGAACACCCCCAGCAAGGACGGCAAGTACAAGAAAGGCGTTGTGGGCATGAGGGACTACAAGAACGGATTCACCGACGAGCAGCTGGACTGGCTGCAGAAGGACCTCAGCTATGTGGATGAGCACACGCCGGTCTTTGTGAGCATGCACGTTCCGGCATGGTATGAGAACGGAAAGTTTGAGGTGCTGGAGCGTATGCCATGGAACCACAGCACGCAGCGCCTGTGCCAGATACTGAAGAGGTTCGACACTGTGCACATCATGTCGGGCCACCGACACCAGTGCTACAACATGCAGCCCAAGCAATACCCCAACATCATGGAGCATTCGGTGGGTGCTGTGGGAGGCAACCTATGGGCATCGGGAAGATATACCGGGCATCCCACATGTGTGGATGGAACACCCGGAGGCTACCAGGTGTTTACCATCAACAAGAAGGATATCTCGTGGCAACTGCGCACACTGGAAGGTACAGGCAACGAACAGTTCCGCATCATCGACACCAACCAAGTGAGGGAATACCAGCGCACCAGCAGCATCTGGCAGGCCATCATGAAGAAGTATCCCGGCAGACAGGATTTCTCCAGACTGCCAGCCAACACGGTGCTGGTGAATGTGTTCAACTATGACCGCCAGTGGAAGGTGAAGGTGACCGAAGACGGACGGGAGCTGGATGTGAAGCAGATCAAGTGTGAAGACCCATACGCCGTACTGTCCTACGACATCAATATGTACAAGCACAAGAAAGCGGTGGGCGAGGGAAACGGCACCAAGTACAACACCCACACCTTTATGGCAGTGGCAAGCAGGCCTGATGCAGAAATCACAGTGGAAGTGACCGACAGGTTTGGACGCACATACCGGGCCAGCCGCCAGCTGCCCATTGCCTGCACAATAGATGCCATGGCACCCACAGGCATCTGACCCACAAGACGAAAGTCCCTTATCCCTACCCCAGAAAACAAGAAAAGAGAGGATTGCTCCTCTCTTTTCTTATATAGTCAGCCGGCTGCTTACTTCTGACAGGCAGTGCAGGGAGCCCAAGGCTTGAGCTGCTTGAAGAAGTCGTTGCCCTTGTCATCCACCAGGATAAAGGCGGGGAAATCCTCGACGGTTATCTTCCAGATGGCCTCCATACCCAGCTCGGGATACTCCACACACTCGATGCTCTTGATGCTGCTCTGTGACAGAACGGCAGCCACACCGCCGATGGTACCCAGATAGAATCCGCCGTGCTTCTGGCAGGCATCTGTCACCATCTGGCTGCGATTGCCCTTGGCTATCATCACCAGGCTGGCTCCATGGTCCTGGAACTCATCCACATAGGGATCCATACGATTGGCCGTTGTGGGACCCATGCTACCACAGGGGTAGCCGGCAGGAGTCTTGGCCGGTCCGGCATACAGGATGGGATGGTTCTTGAAGTAGTCGGGCATCTCCTCACCAGCGTCCAGACGGGCTTTCAACTTGGCATGTGCGATATCACGAGCCACAATGATAGTACCCTTGAGGTTCACTCGTGTGCTCACAGGATACTTGGTCAGTTCGGCACGCACAGCGTCGATACCCTTGTCCAAGTCTATCTCGATGCCAGTAGTACCCTCACCGGGATTGCGCAGCTCGGCAGGTATCAGCTCTGTAGGATTGGCATCCATCTTCTCCAGCCAGATACCGTCCTGATTGATCTTTGCCTTTATGTTGCGGTCGGCAGAGCAGCTCACACCCATGCCGATGGGGCAGCTGGCGCCGTGACGAGGCAGACGAACCACACGGATATCGTGTGCCAGATACTTGCCACCGAACTGTGCACCCAGTCCTATCTTCTGTGCCTCTACCAGGAGCTTGTTCTCCAGATCAATGTCACGGAATGCACGACCGGTCTCATCGCCAGTGGTGGGCAGGTTGTCATAGTACTTGATAGATGCCAGCTTCACGGTGAGCAGGTTCTTCTCGGCGCTTGTACCACCGATGACAAATGCGATGTGGTAAGGAGGACAAGCCGCTGTACCCAGGCTCTTCATCTTCTCCACCAGGAAAGGCAGCAGTGTACCCTCGTTCTGGATGGTAGCCTTGGTCATGGGATAGAAGTAAGTCTTGTTGGCCGAACCACCACCCTTGGCCACCATCACGAAGCGATATTCATCGCCCTCGGTAGCCTCAATGTCAATCTGTGCGGGCAGGTTGCAGCGGGTGTTCACCTCATCATACATGTTCAGAGGAGCATTCTGCGAGTAGCGCAGATTGTCCTGTGTGAAGGTATTGAAAACGCCCAGGCTCAGTGCCTCTTCGTCCTCGAAGTCGGTCCACACACGCTGTCCCTTCTCGCCGTGGATGATAGCGGTGCCCGTATCCTGGCAGAACGGGAGGATACCCTTGGCGGCTGTCTCGGCGTTGCGAAGGAACTGCAAAGCCACATACTTGTCGTTTTCTGAAGCCTCGGGATCGGTGAGAATCTTGGCCACCTGCTCGTTGTGCTCACGGCGGAGCATGAACTCCACATCATGGAAAGCCTGCTGTGCGAGCATGGTCAAAGCCTCCTTTGACACCTTGAGGATGGTTTTACCCTCAAACTCAGCCGTGCTTATACCCTCCTTGGACAGGAGGCGATACCCTGTCTTGTCTTCCCCCAACTGAAACATAGGGGCATACTTGAAATCAGCCATAATATATAATGTATTGGTTATTCGTAGTGTTGGAACAGGAAATCATTGTAGGGATACTTCTGCACATGCAGTTCGCGCACGCGGTCATAGAGCACCTGCTTGAGAGTGTCTATATTGGTACGCTCACGTGCAGAGATGAAGAGGCAGTTGTCACCCAGTCTGGCCATCCAGGTACGGATAAGTTCGTCGATGGAGACATTGCGCCGGGTGGCAGGAGTGAGGTCGTCAGCATCCTTCTCTTCCCACGTATAGGCATCCACTTTGTTGAAGATGACCATAGAGGGTTTTTCGGCACAACCCAGGTCGGCCAGCGTCTTTTCCACCACCCCTATCTGCTCTTCGAAGTCGGGATGAGAGATATCCACCACATGCAGAAGCAGGTCGGCCTCACGCACCTCGTCCAGTGTGCTCTTGAAGGAATCCACCAGATCGGTGGGCAGCTTGCGTATGAATCCCACTGTGTCAGAGAGCAGGAAGGGCAGGTTGTCCACAATGACCTTGCGCACCGTGGTGTCGAGTGTGGCAAAGAGCTTGTTTTCGGCAAATACCTCACTCTTGGCCAGGAGGTTCATGAGCGTACTCTTGCCCACATTGGTATAGCCCACGAGTGCCACACGAATCATGCGTCCGCGGTTGCTTCGCTGTGTAGTCTTCTGCCGGTCAATATCGGCCAGTCGCTGCTTGAGCAGACTCATGCGATTGAGGATGATGCGCCGGTCCATCTCGAGCTGCGTCTCTCCAGGACCACGCAAGCCCACCGAACCCTTGCCTCCACCCGAGCCGCTTCCGCCTCCTTGTCTCTCAAGATGGGTCCACATGCGCTGCAGGCGAGGTAGCATATAGCGGTATTGTGCCAGTTCCACCTGCGTCTTGGCGTTGGCAGTCTGCGCACGCATCGCAAAGATGTCCAGTATGAGGCTGGTGCGGTCAAGCACTTTGATATGGAGTTCATTCTCGATATTGCGCAACTGCTTGGCGCTCAACTCGTCGTCAAAGATAGCCATTGACACCTCCCGTTCGGCATCCTCCTCGGCCTGAATATAGGCTCTTATCTCCTGCAACTTGCCTATTCCCAGATAGGTGACAGCGCTGGGGCCGTTCATCTTCTGTGTGAATCGCTTCACTGTGTGTGCTCCTGCCGTCTCGGCAAGAAACTCCAGTTCGTCGAGATACTCCTGCGTCTTGCGCTCACCCTGCTGTGGAGTGACGAGTCCGACCAATATGGCGGTCTCCTGCACATCACCTTCGGCTGCCACCGACTGCACTGTGCTCACTTTTCCAGTCTCCGGCGAGAGCGAAGAGCGCGAGGCGTTGTAGTATTTACTTCTTGTTGTCTTCAATTCTTATCCTTTTTGCGAACCTCCTCCCGGCGCATACATATATATAAGGAGAAGGTGTTCGTACTCTTTCTGATACAGCCCTTGTCATCTTCCCCCCGCACAGGGAGAGAGGCAGCGGGCCATTTACTTCACCTGCACCACCAGATAACGGCTCACGCTCCAGAAGCGCTTGGGGTCGGTGATGTGCAACTCATACTGCCCCTGAGCATCCTTGCTGAGGGTGTAGGAGCCGCTTGGGTGGGTGGTGAGCAGCTTGGCACTCTTGCTGTAGAGCTTCACCTCGCGATCTGTGCGGATGTCTATCTTGGTGAAATAGTCGCGGTTGAATTTGCCGTCGCGAAGCACATCCCCGCTCGAGATAATCTTCTGCTCCTTGAGCTCAGAACGTGTACCGAAGACAAACCAAGCTTCGTTCAGTTCCTTCTCCTGTGCGGCTACTGTCTGGGCTTTGGCCTGGTTCTCCTCCTCGAGCGACGACACATTGTCGTTGAGTTCGCTTATCTCCTGACCCTTGCGCACCAGCTCTTCATCCTTTTCGGCCAGACTTGCCTCCAGTTCCTGAATGCGCTGTGCCTGCTGCTCTATCTGGCTCTGCAGGTTGTTGATGGTCTTCTGAAGCTTCTCGCCCTTGATATTGCTTGCGCGCAGTTTCTCCTTCAACTGAGCCACCATATCGCGGTTCTGCTTCATCGCCTGCTCTATGTAACTGAGGTTCTCGCGTATCACCTCGCGGCTGCTGGCGTTCTCACGTGTAGCGTCAGCCACAGTGACCCGTCCCTCGGCCTCCGTTATGCGGCGTATTCCTTCCTGTATCTCGTTGAAGGTGCCCATTATGTCATCCAGTTCGGCATCCTTTCCGTCGATGACGCGTTGCAGTGAATCACGCTCCTGGCGGGCGGCTTCGTCGGTAGCCTTGCCCTGATGGCACGCACACGCCACCAGCGCGCACGCACAAATGATAATGAAATTGTGTAACTTCATACGATGTAAATTCTTAGTTACTAATCCTTTTCTTCACTCTGTCTGTTCTCTTCATATCCACCCACCACAATGACAAATTCGCCCCTCGGCTCGTTTGTCTGGAAGTGCTCAAGCGCCTCGGCCAGTGTCCCTCGCACGCTCTCCTCGTGGATTTTGCTTATCTCGCGGCACACGCTCACGGGCCTCTCTGCGCCAAACACCTCTATCATCTGCGCAAGTGCCTTCACCACTCGATGGGGCGATTCGTAGAAGACCATCGTGCGAGGCTCGGTGGCCAATGCCTTCAAGCGGCTCTGACGCCCCTTCTTCTGCGGCAGGAAACCCTCGAAGCAGAAGCGGTCGCAGGGCAATCCGCTGCTTACCAGCGCCGGTACCATAGCGGTGGCTCCGGGCAAGGTAATCACCTCGATGCCTGCTCTGATGGCCTCACGTGCCACCAGAAAGCCAGGGTCGCTGATGCCAGGAGTGCCTGCATCCGACACCACTGCCACTGTCTCACCCCCGCGCAAGCGGTTGACCACGCTCTCCACAGTCTGGTGCTCATTGAACTTATGATACGACAGCATGGCGTTCTTGATGTCGAAGTGGCGCAGGAGGTTGCCGCTGGTGCGAGTATCCTCGGCCAGTATCAGATCGGCCTCACGGAGTATCCTCAAGGCTCGCATCGTGATGTCTTCGAAGTTGCCCACGGGTGTGGGTACAAGGTATAATATGCCCATCATTCAGTTTATTTGGGACAAAATTAGCGATAAAAAACGAATTGAAGCACTTACCAGGCGAAAATGTGGTGACCAGGAGCCTGCTTAATGTCCCCAGAGGGGCCACCATCCAGAAGGAAGTGCCATATTTCCAGCGGAATAAGAGCACCCACGGACATGCCGACAAACTCGCTGCCGACTCACTTAAAAATTGTTACAACAGATATCCAAGGGCAAGAGAGCGAAAAATGCACTGCGGTGCGATGTTACACTTTTTGGGCAATGAACCACAACACCCAGCCCAATAAATTTTCATTTTCAGCGCCCAGAGTAGCCTCCACATGAAGAAACATTATTACCTTTGTCCGTAGTAAACCAAGAATGGCACGGCGCCAGGCCGTCACAACAAAAACATACATACTGAAAATGAAAGACGTAGGCTCCAGCAACGGAGAGATGATGCGTCAGGGACGCGTGGAGGTGATATGCGGCTCCATGTTCTCTGGCAAGACCGAAGAACTGATACGCCGACTGCGACGCGCGCAGTTTGCACATCAGAGGGTGGAGATTTTCAAGCCCGCCATAGACGTGCGCTACAGCGAGGAGGAAGTGGTGTCCCACGAGGGCAACAGCATCATGTCCACCCCCGTTGACACATCCACCAACATCCTGCTGCTGGCTCAGGGAAGTGATGTGGTGGGCATCGACGAGGCACAGTTCCTGGATGACCACATCGTGGAGGTGTGTAACACACTGGCTGGAATGGGCATACGCGTGATAGTGGCCGGACTGGACCTGGACTTCAAGGGTCAGCCCTTCGGTCCCATGCCTGCCTTGTGCGCCATTGCCGACGAGGTGACCAAGGTGCACGCCATCTGTGTGCGCTGCGGAGCGCTGGCCTACGTGAGTCACCGCACCGTGGCAGGCGACAAGCAGGTGATGCTTGGCGAGAAGCACGAATACGAACCCCTTTGCCGCGAGTGCTACGCAAAAGCTTGCCAGGAGAAGAGCGAGGGAAAGGAGGCATAGATGTTTGAGGAGAAAATCACCTTCGACCGTGTGGCTCGCTGGGGCATTGCGATAGCTCTCTCAGCAGCTGCCGTGTGGCTGGTCAACAGGCTGTCAATGGTCTTGTTGCCCTTCTTTGCCGCATGGTTGCTGTCCTACATGCTCTATCCGCTGGTGCACTTCCTGCAATACAAGCTGCGTCTGCGCAACCGCGTGCTGAGCATCCTGGTGGCATTCACGCTGGTGCTGGGGGTGATAGGCGGCACTCTGGCGCTCATCATACCGCCCATCGTGCAGGAGAGCTTGCGTATAGCCGAACTGGTGAAGGTGTATTTCAATGACACGCTGATAGAGACCGGACTCATGCGGCAGCTGGAGGCACTCATCCGGAAAAACACTGAGGGCATCAGCCTGATACACTTGGCCCAACAGAGTTCCTTCATGGAGGCACTGGAGAATGTGCTTCTGCAACTGTGGGGAATACTCTCTGGCACCATCAACTTTGCGCTGGGTCTGCTGGGCTTCTTCATTGTCCTGCTCTACATGTTCTTCATCCTCACCGACTACGAGAAGCTTCTGTCGGGATGGATAAAGCTCATTCCCAAGGGACAAAGGACGCTAGCAGCCATGATAGTGCAGGATGTGAAGACAGGCATGAACTCCTACTTCCGCGGACAAGCGCTCATCGCGCTGTGTGTGGGCATACTGTTCAGCATCGGCTTCCTCATTATCGACTTCCCCATGGCCATTGGCCTGGGCTTGTTTATCGGACTGCTCAATCTGGTGCCTTACCTTCAGACGGTCGGCTTTGTGCCCACCCTGCTGCTGGCCTTCATCAAGTCCCAGGAGACGGGGCAGAGTTTCTGGATCATCACAGCCTGTGCGCTGGCCGTGTTTGCCGTGGTGCAAGCCATCCAGGACATGATTCTCACACCGCGCATCATGGGTCGCGCCATGGGTCTCAAGCCGGCAGTCATCCTGCTGAGCCTGTCTGTCTGGGGCAGCCTGCTGGGCTTCATCGGCCTCATCATAGCTCTGCCGCTCACCACCCTGCTGCTCTCCTACTACCGCCGCTTCGTGCTCAAGGAGCCACCCACCCCATCTGCGCCAGCCCACGAGGCATGCCAGCAGGATGAAGCCGCCCCCGCAGCACCCGCCATCCACGCCGATGAGCCGCATGAGGGAACCCAGTCGGAGGCATAACGGACAGTCTCAGATGGGTAAATCCACAAAATTTACATGCGAAAGTTTGCCGTTTGCGAAAATGTGCGTACCTTTGCACCGCTGTAGCGCCAATGCGCTCAGTCTTTAGGTTGACTCGCTAGCTCAGTAGGTAGAGCACTTCACTTTTAATGAAGGGGTCTTGGGTTCGAACCCCAAGCGGGTTACCAAAAAGGGAGGGACATCACACCGATGTCCCTCCCTTTGCTATATATAAGTAATGTATAAGGCGCATGCGCGCACGCACGAAGCACGCTGCTGCGGGAGGTGCACGCCGCTGCGCCACCCTACAGGCTGTGCCCGACCAGAAACAGCACTTTTGAAAGAAATCCACTCCACGCGCTTAACTTTTCTGTACATTTGCAGTATATAAAGTAGAATGGAACGCAGAGAGTTTGAACAGATGCTGCCCCGGCTGCGCCAGATGACGGTTCAGGTCGGCTACAGGTTCTTCGGCAACAAGGATGATGCCGAGGATGTTGCCCAAGATGCGCTATTGCGTCTGTGGACCTACTGCGAACAGCTGGATGCGGGACGCAACATGGAGGCACTGGCCATAATGGTAGCCAAGAATATCTGCGTGGAGAAATACAAGCGCAAGCAGATTGGCATAGCAGAGGCCACCCAAGAGATAGAGGCGGACGATGCCTATGCGGCCGACGGCGGAATCCGCGCCCAGGAAACCCGGACATTGATAGACAATGCCATCGGCAGCCTCTCGCCGCGCCAGCAACAACTGGTCAGGAGACGATACATCGACGACCATTCGGCCGAGGAGATTGCTGCAGAGACGGGCATACCGAAGCCATCTGTGAAAAGTATGCTGTCCGCAGCAAAGTCGAAACTGATAAAAACACTCAAGAAGCAATGAAACAGCACAAGAACAACCGCGACGAGCAGCTCTACCAGCAGATACTGGCAGAACTGAAACCAGGTGCTGATGAGTACGACAGAATCATGGCACAAGGCAAACAACCGGTCAGGAAGCGCTTCGCAGCCTGTCGCTATGCCGCAGCAGCCTGTCTGCTCATGGCTGTAGCCGGACTGTCGGTCTATTTGCAGAAGAATGTCCCCGCAGAGTCACCCGCCCCCGCAGTGGCCGAAATGGAGGTGACACATCAGACGGAAAAGCCTCAGGTTTCCGAACCGTCCCCCTCGCCGAAAGAGGCCATAGCGGAAGCACCCCGGGCCAAGAGAGTAGCACAGAGACAGCCAACCGCCCTACCCGCACCGGCCACTCCACAGACGAGTGTGTCCGAAGAGGATACTGTCCCCAAGGCAGCCCCTCAGGAGGCCGACAACAGCGACCAGGAACTCATTCTCGGTATCCTCGCCCAAGTGGAGGCACAGGCCATACACGAGGAGAGAGAGGAGGAAATGCTGTACCAGATCATATTGAACGAGATCTCGGATAACATAATCAACCCACACACACAATCAGAACGATCCTTATGAAACACATCATTTTCCCCTTAGCATTCGCTGCCATGGCATGGAGCGCCACGGCACAAGACAGCACACCAGCAAGAGCCTACGAACAGCAAGAAGCCTGCGCGGCCTCCGAGATGACGAAGGTGCTGGCCACCCTTCCCAACGAGAAGATGGTGGGAAGCGCCAGCGAACAGGGGCGCGACAAGCTGGACTCCACGTATTACCTCAACACGAAAGTCTATGAACTGCCCTACAAGAGCAACAAGGAGCGCCAACAGGTGGAGCACCTGACAGCCTCACTGGTAAAGGCTTACGATGCCGACATCAAGCATCACACAGGTGGATTCTGCTCCACAGGCTTGCTGCGCAAGCACAATCCTACGGAGAGTCAGAAACTGGAGATGTATTACTCCGAAAACCGACAGCCCCTCGTGGTGGGAGGAAAAGGGCACTACTATGTGGTGCTACGCCAAAACTATCAGCAGAATCCCTGCTACCGACACGTACAGGGCGCAGAGTGGTGGCTTGAGAACGATGCTGTAATGATGAAGGTCATCAGGCTGTCGGGACCTCAGACAGCGGGTCACTACAAGACGGCGATGCGACAGAACAGCATGGCTCACGCTGCAGATGCCTTCTTCAGCAACACCGAGTTGGCTTCGGCATTATGCGAGACCACCAAGGAACAGATGCTGAAGTCCATCTCCATCCTGGCCACATTGTACAGGCATACCGACAGCATGCTTGACCGCACCGTAGTCAAATGCCTCAACGAGCGCATCATCAACTACATCAACTCCAATCCCACCGTCGAGGAAAAGCAGCAACTCTTCCTTGCCTTGCAGGACATCCCCGGCTACTATGCCGTGGTGAAAAGCGGCGCAAAGAAGAACTGGACGGTCAGCTTCGCTGTACTGAACAAAATCTATCCGCAACTGGACATCCTCTGTATCAGCTTCGCGGCACATGGCGACCCATCGTGCAGCGTAACGAACGAGAAAGGAGAGTCGGTGCCGGCAAACTTCGTCCTGCAAGTCTTCACGAACAAAGAGCCCGACGAGTGCCTGTTCTCCAGCGGGGAATAGTGCCCCATGCACCCCGCCGCCTTGCAGGCCGGAAAAACGAAGCACGCTGCGATGACGCATGCACGGCGCTGCGATGGCCAACGCAGCGCGCTCCGCAGCCCGATGCAGCGCACTGCGTTTTCCGCCCCACTCCGACAGGCGAACCAGGGCAAGGCAGCACGTCACCCCCTTCAGAACCCGTAAAGACAAAAGAGCTGCGCGATGAAATCCACCGCGCAGCTCTTTTTATGTTTGATGAAAACCTTATTATAAGTAACTGTTCAAAATTAATTTTATAAATATGAATAATTCACGAATAAGTTCGTACCCACAGATGCCAAGGCCATGTTC
>OCHM01000487.1_pt1 | contig 25794 bp, 26 predicted proteins | sample 1538901 | NCBI WGS metagenome assembly OCHM01 (sample SAMN04571734, study PRJEB22368) | human gut metagenome | biome: human gut; material: stool | host: Homo sapiens | place: Luxembourg | collected 2012-11-08 | reverse complement strand
GTCCACTGTGGATTTTTTATTTTATTTTTTGTTCAAGTTGATTATACAATCTACCTTTTTTATTTATTCATCTGCCTGTTGCTTTTTGGCATTGGTGATGTGTTGGGTGTTGCAACAAAAGCAAAGGTATCTGCTGTATTTGTCAGCCTGATGCTTTTCCTTGTTGGTTTTATGACAGGTGTTCTGCCGCCGGATATTATCAAGCTTGCCGGTCTTACTGACGTAGGCAAATGGTCTTTGATTTTCGTGGTATTCAGCATGGGTACCAGCCTGAATATTAAGCAGCTGATTGCTGAATGGCGCACAGTTGCAGTTGCTGTTTTATCCATGATTGTTTTGATTGCCGGCAGTGTTGTGCTGATTCCCGTAATCGGCTATCAGGAAACTATTGTCAGCATTCCTATTATCAACGGTGGTATCGTTGCTACTCAGATTATGACCAGCGCTGCTATGGATAAAGGCTTTGCTATGGCTGCTGCTTTGGGTACTGTGCTGTACGCTGTACAAAAATTCTTTGGTACTCCTGTTGCTTCTTACTTTGGCCTGCGTGCGGCCAAGGAAGCTTTGGCGGAATTCCGTAGTACCGGTGTTAATCCTTATGCACCGAAAGAAGAGGTGCATGGCGGTGCAGCTCCTAAAGAAACCTTCTTTGAAAAACACAAAAAATTCTATGGTCCTTTTGCTTCTCTGACTATCGCAGCCTTCTTCAGTTGGCTGGCATTCGTTATCGGAAAATATACCGGTCTGAGCGCTACTATCTGGGCTTTGATTTTAGGTGCCGCAATGGGCAGCACCGGCCTTGTTCCGCCGAAAATCCTGGATCATGCAAAATCCTCCGGTATTTTCAACGTTGGTGTATTTGCGGTAATTATTCCTTCTCTGGCAAAAATTAAAGTCAGCGATTTGCTTGTACTGAGCTTTAATACCATTATGGTATTTATCGTAGTATTTGTTGTACTTTTCCTGTTCTTCTATATTCTGCCGCTGTGGAAAATCCTGGGCAACAGAAACCTGGCTATGGGCGTAGCTGTAATGCAGCTTTTGGGCTTCCCGGCAACCTATCTGGTAGCAAACGAAATTGCGATTGCTACAGGTGAAACGGAAGAGGAAAGGCAGGTTGTCAACGATGCCATTATGCCGAAATATCTTGTAGGCGGTTTTGCTACCGTTACTACCTTCTCGGTAATTACTGCCGGTATTTTAGAGAAATTCTTGTAAGTTGGTAAAGGAGAATAGCAATGAAATTTGATGCACAAAATTATCCGTATGCTTCTAAACGTAGTGTTGTTTATGCTAAAAACGGTATGGTATGCGTAGGTAATCCTACCGCTGCTTCCGCAGGCCTGCAAACCTTGCTTAAGGGCGGTAACGCAATTGATGCTGCTATTACTGTTGCAACCTGCCAGCCTGTAGTTGAGCCTACCGGCAATGGCCTGGGCAGTGACTGCTTTGCACTTATCTGGTATAAGGGCAAGCTGTATGGTATTAACGGCAGCGGTCCGGCTCCGATGGCTGCTTCTATCGCAGCTTTGAAGGAACGTGGCTTTGATAAAATTCCTCCCTATGGTGTTGAGCCGATTAACGTTCCGGGTGCTGTAGGCGCGTGGATGGAGATTCATAAAAAGTTTGGCAAGCTGCCTATCAAAACTGTTATGGAGCCTTCCATCAACTATGCGGAAAACGGCTATCCTGTTTCTCCGAACATGAGCCGCCTGTGGGAAGAGGCTGACGGCTTCTATACTAAATATAAAGACAGACCGGAATTCAAAGGCTGGTTTGATACCTTTGAGCCTAACGGACATTGGCTGCAGCCGGGCGAAGTATTCAAGAATCCCGATATGGCTAAAAGCCTGCGCCTGATTGCCGAAACCTATGGCGATGCTTTCTATAAAGGTGAGCTGGCAGATAAGATTGATGCTTTTATGCAAGAACATAACGGCTTCCTGCGCAAGAGCGACCTTGAAGCCTATAAGCCGGAATGGGTTGAACCGCTGAGCGTTAACTATCGCGGCTACGATATCTGGGAGCTGCCTCCTAACGGTCATGGTATTACCGTACTTATGGCTCTGAATATTCTTAAGGGCTATAACTTTACCGAACGTGATACTGTAGAAACAATGCACAAGCAAATCGAAGCTATGAAGCTGAGCTTTGTTGATACTAAAGAATATGTTGCCGAGCCTTCCTACATGAAGGTTACTGCCGAGCAGCTTTTGAGTGAGCGCTATGCCGCAGACCGCCGTGCTCTGATTAATGATAAAGCACTGGAGCCGGTTGTAGGCGACCCGCGCTACAGCAGCACTGTTTACTTCTGCACTGCCGACGCCGAAGGTAATATGGTCAGCATGATTCAGAGCAACTATCGTGGCTTTGGCAGCGGTATCGTTGTTCCCGGTACTTCAATTTCCTTTAATGACCGTGCCGAGAACTTCTCCTTTGATGAAAATCATCCGAATGCACTTCAGGGTGGCAAGCGTCCGTACCATACCATTATTCCTGCCTTCATGACCAAGGATGGTCAGGCTGTGAGTGCCTTTGGTATTATGGGCGGCTTTATGCAGCCGCAGGCTCATGTTCAGGTTGCTATGAACATGATTGATTTCGGCCTGAATCCGCAGCAGGCACTGGATGCGCCGAGATGGCAGTGGATTGGCGGTAAGACCGTAGAAGTGGAACAGGATACTCCTAACCACATTATCCGTCAGCTGCAGCGTATGGGCCATAACGTTGTGGTTCAGCCGGATCCGTATCATATGGGCCGCGGACAGATTATTATCCGTGATGAGGATGGCGTGCTGTGCGGTGCAACCGAAAAGCGTACAGACGGACAGATTGCCTGCTTCTGATTTAACAGCAGCTTAATAAAAAACTATTTCCCCGGTATTGCGTATTTGCGCAATATCGGGGATTTTTGCAATGCTGAAGAAGTTAAGCCTGCCAATATCTGTATTAAAAGAAGAAGCTCTTTAAATTTTGCAATATCTTTGTGAAAAACAAAAATAAAAAAAGGATTTTGGATATACTTGCAAGAATTAATAATAGTTACGAAGCTGTGTGAAGGAGTGAAAGCAAATGATAGTAGGCATAGGCTGTGATATTATTGAAATAGAACGTATTGCCCGGGCAATAAAGAGCGAATCTTTTATCAGGCGAGTGTTTACTGCTGAGGAAGCTGCCTATTGTCAAAGAAGAGGACAGCAAGCGGCAGCAAGCTTTGCAGCACGCTTTGCTGCTAAAGAAGCGGTGCTGAAAGCATTGGGAACCGGTCTGCGCGAAGGCTCGCTGCAGGAAATAGCCGTAGACAACGATGGGCTGGGCAAGCCTTTAGTGCAGCTTAGCGGTCACTTTGCGATGCTGGCAAAACAGCTTGGAGTAAAAAATATACAAATCAGCTTAAGCCATAGCAGAGAACTTGCTACGGCGTATGTAATAATGGAGGATGGAAAATGAAATTAGTAAACGTACAGGAAATGAAACAGCTTGATCAACTGGCGACAGCGGAATATGCTGTACCGGGAATCTTATTGATGGATAATGCAGCGCAGGCTGTTGCCGATGCTGTTAATGACAGCTTGGATGAGCTGGATGGCGAAAGCGTAGTTGTTTTTTGCGGTGGCGGCAATAATGGCGGCGATGGCTTCGGTGCTGCCCGTTGGCTGCAAAATTACGGTGCGAGAGTGCGCGTTTTTGTCGTAGGCAAGGCGCTCGATGCTGTGACCGGTGATGCTGCGGCAGAGCTTGCAATGCTGCAAAAAACTGATGCTAAGGTAGAGGCTGTTGCCGGCGAGGATGACTGGGTGGTAGCTGAGCTTGCTGCCGCAAAAGCTGATATTTTAGTTGATGCTTTAGCAGGAACCGGCTTTCATGGCGAGCCGGAGGGCGATTTGCTGCGTGCCTGCAGACTGATGAATGACAGCGAAAAATATATTGTTGCTGTTGACGTACCGACAGGTGTAAATGCAGACAACGGCGCTGTTGCAGAAAATGCTGTACGTGCGGATAAAACCGTGACGATGGCTTTGTTAAAAACCGGTCTTTTGCTCTATCCAGGCCGTGAGTATTGCGGTGATATTGAGCTGGCAGATATCGGTATGCCTGCAAAAATGGTAGAGGAATGTGGCAGCAAAAAATATCGTCTGACAGACGATATTGTGCGTGAGCTGCTGCCGCTGCGTAAAGCAGATGCGCATAAGGGCGATGCAGGACGTGCTGTTATCTGTGCCGGCAGCCCCGGCTTCACCGGTGCCGCTGCTTTGAGCAGCTATGCCGCAGTAAAGGCCGGTGCAGGCCTGGTAGCGCTTTATACTCCGCTCAGCAGCCGTGATGTGCTTGCAGGCAAGCTCACGGAGGTTATGGTGCACGGCTTGCTGGAGCGTATGCCCGGTATCCTTGGCGGCGGCGCAACAGGCGATGTAGTTAAAAATGCTAATGCTGCCGATGTACTGGCAATCGGCCCCGGCTTGGGTACAAGCGAAAGTACGCAGCAGGTAGTGCGTGATATCCTGCTGCAGGTGCAGACACCTGTTGTTATTGACGCGGATGCATTGACAGCATTACAGGGACATACGGAAATTCTGACACAGATGCAGGCAGCAAAGGTGCTGACTCCGCATCCCGGTGAGATGGCACGTCTTATCGGCAAGGAAATCAGTGAAATTAATGCTGACCGTATCAATATTGCCGCACAATATGCTCAGGAATGGAATGCTGTGCTGGTGCTCAAGGGAGCACCTACCGTTATTGCCTGCCCGGATGGCACTGTTTATGTCAACAGCACAGGCTCCAGTGCTTTGGCTACAGGTGGCAGCGGTGATGTGCTGACAGGTATTATTGCCGGTCTGGCAGCGCAGGAGATTACTTTGCAGGAGGCTGCTGTGTGCGGTGTTTATATGCACGGAAAGGCTGCGGATATCAGCGGTATTGATATCGGGCTGGCAGCAGGTGAGCTGGCGCAGTTTTTGCCGGAGGCTCGTTGTGAGGTTTTGAAGGGTAATTAATGCTTTACCGGTAATTTTGTTTACAGACTTCTGTAATTAGTGTTAAAATAAATTGTTGAAGTAAAATCTTCGGTAAGAGTGTGTAAGTTTGCGAGGTGGAACTATTGCGCAAGATTTTCCTGCTGACGCTGCTGGCCTGCTGTATGCTTTTAGGCGCGGTTGCTCAGGCGGCGCAGATAACAGATGTAAAATGGGGTGTCAATAAAGCAGACGTTCTGCGTATTGTTGTTGATGTAACGGATACTGCAGGCTATGCTGTTGATATGGAAGGCGATACGCTGAATCTGACGGTGAATGCTGATAAGGGAGCGCAGGTGCCGCATAGTAAGGCTGTAAAAAGCTCTTTGGCTGATTCCTTGAAAATTGTGGATAAAGGCAGCTATACGGTGGTGCGTGTACCGCTGAAACAGCGCCTGCTGGAAAAAAGCTATAAGGCTTTCGTCTTAAAGAAGGATCCTGCAACAGGCCGTCCCTTCCGCGTAGTGCTTGATGTTACGCCGCGCCAGGCTTCCTACAGCGGTTACGGTGCTGCAACCACTGTTGTAAGCAACAAACCTGTAGTAAGCAATCGTCCGACAAAAAATAACAGCAGTATCAAGAAAAATACCGTTATAAAAACAAGTACCGCAGCGGATAAGAAAGCGGATAAAAAGAAGAGCAGCAGTAAAAAGAAAAACGATAACAAGAAAAATACTGCTGCTGCCAAAACAGAAACAACAGTAAATAAACCGGTCAATAAATCTGATACTGATAAGCTTGCGGTAATCAAAGGAAACGGCAGGTTCCGCACAAGCGGCGGTCTTGACGGTAAAATTATTACCTTAGATGCAGGCCATGGCGGCAGCGATCCGGGCGCTATCGGCAGTGATGGTACCAAAGAAAAAAATATCACCTTGCCTATTACCAAAATGCTCAAGGAAATCCTGGAAGATAAAGGTGCCAAGGTCTATATGACGCGTACTACCGATGTTGATGTATTCGGACCTAATGCCAGTGATGCTGAGGAACTGCAGGCACGTGTAAACGTTGGCGAAAAATATAATTCTGATATGTTCGTCAGCCTGCACATTAATTCTTCGGTCAATAAAAATGTTGGTGGTTTTTCTACATACTACTATCCGAAAACCGATAATGATTTGCGCTTAGCTAAAAATATCCAAAGTAAGCTGGCAGCTAATTTTGGTGTAGATGATTTGGGTGTACGTCAGGCAAACTTTTATGTTATCAAGCGTATCAGTATGCCGGCAGTTTTGGTAGAAATGTGCTTCATCAGTAATGAAAAGGAGCTGACCTTGATGAAGGGACAATGGTTCCAAAAGAAGACAGCTCGTCTGATTTCTGAAGGCATTGAAAAATATTTTGCATAATACGGAGGCGGCAAGAATGAGAAAGCTTATTTTATTGATGCTGCTTTTGTGTGCAGTAATAGCAAGCGGCTGCAGTGAAACGGTACCGCCGCAAAATGATGCCAAGAATGCGGCAACAGCTGCGGTACAGGAAAAAAAGGATATCAGCTTTATTGTTTATCGTGCAGCTTCCGATGGCAGCGAAAAGCTGTTACCGGAAAAAATTACGATGAAGGATAACGGCAAAAGTTTGCCGGAAAATGCTTTGATTGCCTTGGTAACTACTAAGCCGCAGGACGCGAAGATGGATGATGTTGTACCTATCGGTACTAAGGTGCGCAGTCTTAAAATTGAGCAGGACGGCACTGCCTATGCTGATTTTACGCGCGAGCTGGCAAAGAAGGGACAAGGATCCTATGGTGAGATGATGCTTTGCTACGCTATTACCAATACCTTGACAGAGTTTCCGGAAATTAAACGGGTACAGATTCTGATAGAAGGTAAAAAGGCTATTACCTTGAGTGGTCATATGGATATTGAGGATCCGCTGACGCGTAATACAACTTTATTGTAAGAAACAAAGAAGCGGTACTGGTAAGTCTGGTGCCGCTTTTTCAAATTATTGATTACTATGGCAAGTGTTTTTGCCAAATGTGAGGAGAGTTGGTTATGGAAATTTATTTGCAGAACAGCGCTGCAACAGAAGCCTTGGGAAGACTTTTGGGCAAGCATGCAGCAAGCGGTGACGTTTTCTGCCTGAGCGGTGACCTGGGCGCAGGCAAAACAATGCTCAGCCGTGGTGTTGCTGTGGCCTTGGGTGCTGAGGCTGAGGATGTCAACAGTCCTACCTTTGCTATCATGAATGTTTATCAGGGGCGTGAGCTGGAAATAAGACATTTTGATTTATATCGCCTCAACCGTCCGGAGGAGCTGGAGGACATCGGCTTTGAGGAATATGCCGGAGGCGATGGTGTAACACTGATTGAATGGGCTGAGCTGTTCAAGGAGGAGCTGCCGGAGGAATATCTGCAGATTACTCTGCTGCATGATGGTGAAGGCCGTCGTGCTGTGCTGCAGGCTCAGGGGGAAAGATACGAAAAACTGCTGCAGGAGGTAGAAGAAGATGCTGACTTTAGCAATTGATACGGCCACCAAGGTGTGCACGATTGCATTATGCCGTGATAAGGAAATTTTAGCTGAATATACGATAAATATGGGGATGACACATAGTGAAGGCTTGCTGCCGCAATTAGACCAGCTGCTGCAGCGTACCGGTGTACAAAAGCAGAACATCGAGCTTTTGGCTGTCAGTATGGGACCGGGTTCCTTTACAGGTTTACGTATCGGTCTGGCAACGGCAGAGGCTATGGCCTACAGCTGGCAGTGCTGCCTGCACGGAGTTGATACTTTAAAGGCTATGGCTTATAATATTCAGCTTGAAGGCAGGGTGCTGTCACCGGTGCTGGATGCGCAAAAGGGCAATTTTTATCAGGCATTATATGAATGGCGTAGCGGTGAGCTTGTAGAGCTGGCACCTGTTGAGCTTGTCAGTGCGGAAAAAGCATTAGAAAGAATTGCGCTGCAGGGAACCTCTGCGTTGCTTTTGGGCGAGTGCACCAAGCTTGCGAAAAACGGTCTGCCTGATTTTATCAGCGTGGCACCCGAAGCATTGCGTATGCCTAAAGGCAGCTCTGTTGCTTTGGCTGCCTTGGCAGAATTTGATGCAGAAAACGATAAGAAAATTTTTGGCCTGGAGCCATACTATATCAGAAGATCGGAGGCTGAGGAATTGTGGGAGAAGAAGCACAAGCAACAATAAGCTTCAGAGCAATGACGGAAGCAGATATTCCGGCTTTAGTTGCCATAGAGGCACAATCCTTTTATGATGCTTGGAATGAAAATATGCTGCGTAATGAAATAGCGAATGAGCTGACTACCTATCTGGTGATGGAATATGCCGGCAAGCTGGTCGGTTATGCAGGCTTCTGGCTGGTGGCAGGCGAAGCGCAGATTACCCGTGTGGCTGTTGCCGATGAAGAACGTGGCCAGGGCTATGGTACGCGCCTGACGGCAGCCTTAGTAAACAAGGCCTGGGAGCTTGGCGCTACGGCTATGACGCTGGAGGTGCGCGAGGGAAATATTGCCGCGCAGAAGGTTTATCTGACCTGTGGCTTTGCCAGCGAAGGCATTCGTCCGAATTATTACGAAGACAATCATGAAAATGCAGTTATAATGTGGCTGTATAAAGAAGGAGCAGGCCATGAATAAAGAGCAGAAGGATGTATATATTTTAGGTATTGAAAGCAGCTGTGATGAAACTGCGGCTGCCGTAGTAAAGAACGGGCGTGAGGTACTGAGCAACATTATTTCCTCACAAATCGTTATTCACCGCAAATTCGGCGGCGTTGTGCCGGAAATTGCTTCGCGTAAGCATATCGAGAATGTTATGCCTGTTATTGACGAGGCTTTATCTCAGGCTGGCGTCGGCATGGAGCAGATAGATGCTGTTGCCGTTACCTACGGACCTGGTCTGGTCGGCGCGCTGCTTGTCGGCCTTTCGGCCGCTAAGGCGTTGGCCTGGGCAACGGATAAACCATTGATAGGTGTCAACCATCTTGAAGGCCACGTATTTGCCAACTTTTTGGCAGACAGTGAGCTGAAGCCGCCGTTTATGGCGCTGGTTGTCAGCGGCGGTCATACAGCGCTGCTGAAGGTTACCGGCTATAACAGCTTTGAGCTTTTGGGACAGACTCGTGATGATGCGGCAGGCGAAGCCTTCGATAAGATTGCCCGCGTTATGGGGTTGCCTTATCCCGGCGGTCCGGAAATCGAGCGTCTGGCATTGGGCGGCAATGACCATGCTATTAATTTTCCGGTAGCACGTCTGGATAAGCCTTACGAATTCAGCTTCAGCGGTCTGAAATCTGCCGTAATCAATTATCTGCATAACCAGCAGCAGGCAGGACGTGAGGTGAACCGCAGCGATGTTGCGGCATCCTTCCAGCGTGCGGTTGTTGATGCATTGGTTAAGGAAGCAGTGCATGCAATGCAGCATACCGGCTACAATAAAATTGTGCTGGCCGGCGGCGTTTCTGCCAATAAAACTTTGCAAAACACACTGGCAAAGGCTATGGAGGAGATTGGTGCCCAGCTGGTGCATCCGACGCCGATTTTGTGTACCGATAATGCTGTAATGATTGCCTGCCGCGGTTATTTTATGTATCAGGCCGGTAGCTTCAGTCCATTGGACTTGAACGCTAATCCATCATTGAAATTAGGCTAAACAAGTGTCTTTTATAGTGCATAAGCCTGTGGATATTGTGGATAAACGGGCAATATCCACATATAAGCGCATTGCTGGTGTGGAAAAGCCTGTGGATATAGTGGATAAAATAGTGGATTAATCAGATAAAGCTGTGGAAAGGACAACAGCAGGAAGAAGAGGGGAAACATGCTGAGCAATTTAACAGCAGAACAAAGAAACAGTTTACAAGCTATGCCACAGGTACTCGGTCTGGCGGCAGATATAGCACATGCTGCTGTGACGATTTATCTGCCGGGAGAGAATAAAAAGTTTTTTAATGTTTATAAGCAGGAGCAGCCGATGACACAGGTCGGAAATGTGCGCCCGGATATGACTGGCCGACGTGTACGTGCGGTTGAAGAGCCGCTCGTTGCGCGTGTGCTGCAGAAAAACGTGCCTGTTAACGGCAAGCGTGAATGGGCTTTGGGCATGTTCAACAGTCTGAAGGTTTTTCCGTTGCGTGACAGCCGCGGACATTGCTACGGTGCCGTCAGCTTTGAAAGTGCTGCTCCCGATGATATTATTATTGCTCAGTCGCTGGAGCTTTTGTGTAATCTGCGGCAGGATGTGAGCAATAACAGCAACTATCGGCGACTGCTGCCTTCCGACGGCATTATGGTGGTGGATGCCAACAGAGTGATTATCGCTGCTAACAACCGTGCACGTCATATGTTTGATGTTATGGATATTTCTCATCTTGTCGGCTGTCGTACTAATGATGTTGCTATCAACTGGCCGTTGGTCGGGATGGTTATGGAAACAGGCACGGCGGAAAGCAAGGAATTTACGATGCATGGCATTTTGCTTTCCATACGTATTCTGCCGGTAATTCCCAGGCCTAAGGCCGGTTGTGCTATTGTCATTTTGCAGGATATCACCGAGCTGCGCAAAAAGGACGAGGAGCTGCTGATAAAATCTGTGGTAATTAAAGAGATTCATCATCGTGTAAAGAACAATTTGCAGACCATCGCCAGTCTGCTGCGTCTGCAGGAGCGTCGCGCGCAGTGTGAAGAAACCAAAATAGTTTTGCGTGACTGTGTTAACAGGGTCAACAGTATCGCTATTGTGCATGAGTATCTTTCGCAGCAGGATACCGGTCTGATAGATGTCGGTAAGGTGGCCAAGGGAATTTATCAGGCAATTATCAGCAGTATGCTGCATCCGGAATTTATCCTGCATGCCGATTTTAAAGCAGATCCTGTACAGCTGCCGTCTGATAAGGCAACAAGCATCGCTTTGATTCTCAACGAATTATTGCAGAATACTATAGAACATGCTTACGAAGGGCGGATGAGCGGCAGCCTTAAGGTGCGCTTTGCGGAAGAAAGCAAGCGTTATGTTTTGTCAATTGCCGATGACGGTGTAGGTCTTCCGGAAGGATTTTCTTTAAACAGCAGCCGTCAAAGCTTAGGCCTGAAAATTATCAAGACTATGGCGGAAGCAGACCTGCAGGGAAGCTTTAGCTTGACGAATCGTGAGGATGGCGGTACACTTGCATTAGTAACAATTCCAAAGGGGGGGCTGGAAGATGTTAAATAAACTGAGAATCTTATTGGCAGATGACGAAGCTATTTTGCGTCTTGATTTACGCGAAATGCTGGCAGATGCCGGTCATGACATAGTAGGCGAGGCTGCCAACGGACAGGAAGCAGTAAAGCTGGCTAAAGAATTAAAGCCTGATTTTATTATTATGGATGTTAAAATGCCGATTATGGACGGCATTACGGCGGCAAAAATTATTGCTGCCGATAATATTGCGCCGGTATTGCTGCTTACAGCTTACAGTCAGCAGGATATTGTTGAGCAGGCATCGGATGCAGGCGTTATTGCTTATCTGGTTAAGCCTGTACGCGAGGAACAGCTTTTCCCGGCGATGGAGATTGCGGCCAAACGCTTTCAGGAAATGCATAAGCTTAATTTGGAGCTTGATAAGCTGAAGGAAAGCCTGGAGAACCGTAAGCTGCTGGATCGTGCCAAGGGTATCCTCATGGCAGCGCACGGAATGACGGAGCAGGAAGCATACCGTAAGATGCAGCAGTTCAGTATGGCCAAACGCATAAGCTTAAAGGAGCTGGCGGAAAGCATTATTGCAGCTGCGGCTAAAAGACAACAATGAACTGAAAGGGCAGTGTGAACTGCTCTTTTTTTATGCCCAAGCAAAAATTTGGGCCTGCGAAGCAAAAAAATAGAGTGCTGAAGCCGATTTTTGAGGACGTGAAACAGAAATTGCGACAAATTTGTAAAAAACAGCGAAAAAGTACTTGCAATTTTTCCTAATATGGATATAATAAGAATTGTGGTTAGCACTCAGAGTAAATGAGTGCTAATAAGCAAGAAGCAAATTACTCTCACGTAAGTAAGAATACTCGAAAGGGGTTATAAAAATGTTAAAACCATTAGCTGATCACGTAATTGTAGAGGTTGTAGAAGTAGAAGAAAAAACTGCCAGCGGCATTTTCCTGCCGGATACTGCAGTAAAAGAAAAACCGCAACAGGGCAAGGTTCTGGCTGTAGGCAGAGGCAAATACAGCGACAACGGCACTCTGATTAAACCTGAAGTAAAAGTTGGCGATGAAGTTATCTTCGCAAAATACAGCGGTACTCCTGTTAAACATCAAGGTAAGGATTACCTGATTCTCAGCGAACGCGATATCTTAGCAACCATTGAGAAATAAATTTTTTGGTGTCGCATAAAGCACCACCTGCGTTGTCAGTGGCACTTTCTGCTTAGCCAAAATGTTTTGACGATAATAATCAATAATTAGTGTAATAAAATGTAATTTAAGGAGCGATATAAAATGGCTAAACAAATCCTGTTTAATGAAGAAGCTCGTCGTAGCCTGGAGCGTGGCGTAAATGCTCTGGCTGACGCTGTAAAAGTAACCCTCGGTCCTAAAGGCCGTAACGTTGTACTGGAAAAGAAATTTGGCGCACCGACCATCACCAATGACGGTGTAACCATTGCCCGTGACATCGAATTGGAAGATCCGTTTGAAAATATGGGCGCACAGCTGGTTAAAGAAGTTTCCATCAAAACCAACGATGTTGCCGGCGACGGCACCACCACTGCTACTGTTTTGGCACAGGCTATGATTAACGAAGGCATGCGTAACGTAGCTGCCGGCGCTAACCCGATGGTTCTGAAAAAAGGTATCAAAAAAGCAGTTGACGTACTGGTTGACGAACTGAAAAATGTTTCCCAAAAGGTTGAAACTAAGGCTGCAAAAGCACAAGTTGCTTCCATCTCCGCAGCTGATGATGAAATCGGTAACCTGATTGCCGACGCCATGGAAAAAGTTGGCGACGACGGCGTTATCACTGTTGAAGAATCCAAGACCATGGAAACTCATCTGGAAACCGTTGAAGGCATGCAGTTCGACCGTGGCTACATTTCCCCGTACATGGCAACCGATGCTGACAAAATGGAAGCTGTACTGAGCAATCCGTACGTATTCATTACTGATAGAAAAATCACCATGATTGCCGACATTATGCCGGTTCTGGAAAAAGTTGTTCAAAACGGCGGCGAACTCTTAATCATCGCTGAAGATGTTGAAGGCGAAGCACTGGCAACCCTGGTTGTCAACAAACTGCGTGGCACCTTCAAGGCTGTTGCTGTTAAAGCCCCCGGCTTCGGCGACCGTCGTAAAGCAATGCTGCAAGATATCGCTACTCTGACAGGTGCAACCGTTATCAGTGAAGAAGTTGGCCGTAAACTGGACAGCGCAAGCATGGCAGATCTTGGCCGCGCAGGTCAGGTTCGCGTAACCAAAGAGCTGACCACTATCGTTGACGGCTTGGGCGATAAAGACGCTATTGCTGCACGTGTTGCTCAAATCCGTGCACAAATTCCGGAAACCACTTCTGATTTCGATAAAGAAAAACTGCAAGAACGTCTGGCTAAACTGGCCGGTGGCGTAGCTGTTATCAAAGTAGGCGCTGCTACCGAAGTTGAGCTGAAAGATAAAAAACTGCGCATTGAAGATGCTTTGAACGCTACCCGCGCTGCTGTTGCTGAAGGCATTGTTGCTGGCGGCGGTACTGCTTTGCTGCAAGTACAGCCTGCTCTGGCAAAAATCAAAGCTACCGGCGATGAGAAGACTGGCGTAGAAATCGTTAAACGCGCTATCGAAGAGCCTGTTCGTCAAATCGCTTACAACGCTGGTCTGGAAGGCGCTGTTATCGTTGATACCATTAAACGCAGCCGCAAAGGCTATGGCTTCAACGCTCTGACCGAAGAGTATGTTGACATGATCGAAGCAGGTATCGTTGACCCGACTAAGGTTACTAGAAGCGCACTGCAAAATGCTGCAAGCATCGCTTCTATGGTTCTGACCACTGAATCCATCGTAGCTGACAAACCTGCTAAGGAAGGCGCTGCTATGCCGGCAATGCCTCCGATGGGCGGCGGCATGCCCGGTATGATGTAAGCTGCAGACCGGATGTCAAAACTGTATAATATAGCTTGAGTAGGCTATAGATAGCACACTCTGTTACTGATTTGGTAGCAGGGTGTGCTTTTTTGTTACATAAAAGCTGCAGTAAAAAATTTTACTGGCATTAGTGTATTCTAATTATGTTTTTTTGCTGGCAAATATGCTATAATAGTTTCATTCTATAGACAGAAGGAGCTGTTGATAATGGGTGAAGCTGCAGCCGAAAAAGATTTTTATTGGAAGCTGTTTAAATCAACCTTTATAATTAGTGCCTTTACCATCGGCGGTGGTTTTGTAATCATTCCGCTTTTGAAGGCAAAATTTGTTGATGAATACAAATGGATGGATGATAAGGAAGCGCTGAACCTTGTGGCGATTGCGCAGTCTGCGCCGGGTGTTGTGGCAGCCAATGCGGCAATCAGCATGGGCTACAAGCTTGGCGGTATCCGCGGTACGCTTACTGCTTTGCTGGCAACTATTTTGCCGCCGCTGATTACCTTGAGCGTTATTTCCTACGCTTATGATGCCTTTGCGCATAACCAGTATATTCAGCTGGTTTTGAAGGGCATGCAGTGCGGCGCAACGGCCATTATTATTAACGTTGCTATTGACTTGCTCAAAAAAGAGCTGAAGAAAAAATTGGCCCTGCCGCTTTTGATTATTGTCGGTACCTTTATTGCCAATTATTTCTTTAATGTAAATCTGATGTATGCAGTCGTTGTAGATGCTGTTATCGGCTTCTTCCTGCTGCGTGACAAAAAGTACGCGTAAGGAGGTAGCGAGATGTATATTTATTGGGAGCTTTTCTGGAGCTTTGTTAAGGTCGGAGCCTTCTGTGTCGGCGGCGGTTATGCTTCGATGCCGTTGATTCAGGCAGAGGTTATTGAAAATCATGCATGGATGACTATGCCCCAGTTTATTGATATTTTTACTATTTCGCAGATGACACCGGGTCCTATCGGTATCAATGCAGCGACGTTCGTCGGTACAAAGGTTGCAGGCTTGCCGGGTGCTGTTGCGGCAACTGTGGGCTTTGTTTTCCCATCGGTGTTCATCGTACTGGCACTCGCAAAATTGTTCTTCAAATATGGTGATATCGGTCCGATTCGCGGTATTCTGAACGGTCTGCGTCCTGCGGTTGTGGCACTCATCTGCTCTGCCGGTTTGAGCTTTGTAATGCTGGCGCTGTGGAATACGGAAACACTGCCGAAGGATTTTACCAAGGTTGATTTGCTTGGCTGCATTGTGCTGCCGATTTCTCTGTGGTGTATCCGTCATAAGATGAGCGTTATCCGTACCCTGTGCATGAGCGGTGTTTTGGGCTTGATTTTGGGTATCGCGGGTATTCGCTGATATTTACTGTAATAGCGCGCTGCGCTGTGAGCTTTGGCTCGCGGCATGGCGCGTTTTTTTATTATATTGAAGTTAACTTCTGCAAATTAACGGTTGACGCAAGCGGAATTCTGCTATATAATAGATACAGTTAACCAATGAATAGCGCCGGTTAACTATTAAGGTTAGGGATGTGAATTACAATGCAAAAGATTATTGCACTGGCCGAGAAGGTTTTAAACGGTCAGGATATTACTAAAGAAGAAGCTGAATTTTTGATTAACGTGAGCGATGATGACACCATGCTGCTTTTGGCCATGGCTGACAAGATTCGCCAAAAATATGCCGGCGATGCTGTTGACTGCTGCGCAATTATCAACGGCCGCAGCGGTAAATGCAGTGAAAACTGCAAGTTCTGCGCACAATCCGCACATTATCATACAGGTGTTAAGGAATACGGTCTGCTGAGCGAAGAGGAAATCTTCAATGCAGCTAAAAAAGCTAAGGAAGCAGGCGCTGTACGCTTCTCCATCGTTACCAGCGGTCGCGGACAGAGCAAGGCTGATGACTTTGAAAACATCTGCCGTACCCTGAAACGTATTAAAGAAGAACTGCACATTGAAGTTTGTGCTTCTTTGGGCATTTTGACTGTAGAGCAGGCAAAAGAGCTGCGCAAAGCCGGTGTAACCCGCTATCATTCCAATCTGGAAACCGCAGGCAGCAATTTCCCGAATATCTGCAGCACTCATACCTATGCTGATAAATTTGTTACCATCAAAAATGCACAGGCTGCCGGCCTGCGCGTTTGCAGCGGTGGTATTTTAGGCCTTGGTGAAACACGTGAGCAGCGTGTTGAATGGGCCTTCACTCTGAAGGAGCTTGGTATTGACAGCGTACCTCTGAATATGCTGACTCCGATTCCGTGCACTCCGTTTGAAAACAACAAACCGCTGCCGCCGCTGGAAATTCTGCGTGCGTTCGCTGTTTTCCGTTTTGTTCTGCCGAAGGCACAAATCCGTACCGCAGGCGGTCGCGAAGTAAACCTGCGTGACCTGCAGGCACTGGCACTCAATGGCGGTGCAAGCGGCATTATGATCGGCGGTTATCTGACTACTGCCGGCCGTGGCACTGACCGCGATATGCAGATGCTCAAGGATCTTGATCGTCCGCGCAGCATGCCGAATCTTGATTAATTAGTTTTCCATGAATTTTTAATACAATCTTACACCTTAAAATCTCAAAAAGATAAGCAGACTGTAGTTGCGAGCAGTCTGCTTATTTTTTTCGTGCGTGCGTGATAACGCACCGTCTTCCGCATCATCAATCCCTCGACGTATGAGAAATACGCCGTCGGGATTGCTTCTTTGAATCCGGCACGTTCTGACGCACACATTTATTCGATAACGCGCCATCTTCTGCATCACCAATCCCTCGACGTATGAGAAATACGCCGTCGGGATTGCTTCTTTGAATCCGGCACGTTCTGACGCACATATTTATTTGATAACGCACCATCTTCCGCATCACCAATCACTCGACGTATGAGAAATACGCCGTCGGGATTGCTTCTTTGAATCCGACACGTTCTGACGCACGCATTTATTCGATAACGCACCGTCTTCCGCATCATCAATCCCTTCAAGTATTTATTTGCTGACGCACTGCCCTCTACGGCAAAATTTATGATATAATATAATTTGCTAATGACTTTAAAGAGGTGAAGCAAAATGCAGTCACACTTTCTTATTATTACCGGTATGTCCGGTGCAGGCAAAACGCAGGTTGTGCGTACCCTGGAGGATTTAAATTTCTTTTGCATTGACAATTTGCCGGCGACCTTGATTCCTAAGTTTGCGGAGCTGTGCCGTCAGACTTCGGAGGAAAAGGTAGCTCTTGTTGTTGATATCCGTGGCGGACGCTTTTTTGATAAGCTGCTGCAGGTTTTGGATGAGATGGAGGCCAGCGGCCAAAAATACGAGCTGCTGTTTTTGGATGCTTCCGATGCGACTTTGGTGCGCCGTTACAAGGAAACGCGTCGTCGTCATCCCTTGGGTGAGCGCAATACCTTGCTGAAGAATATTACCTGTGAGCGTGAATTGCTTGATCCGCTGCGCGAAAAGGCTACGCATATTATTGATACCTCGACGCTGACAACGGCACAGCTGAAGGCTAAGGTAACGGAAATGTTTGGCGAGGGCTCTTCTAAAGAGCGTATGGGCATTGTTGTGCGTTCGTTCGGCTTCAAGCATGGTCTGCCGCTGGACAGCGATCTGGTTCTGGATGTGCGTTTTTTGCCGAATCCGTTTTATGTGGAGGAGCTGCGCAATATGACTGGCAATGACCGCCCGGTAGCGGATTTTATCTGCCGCTATCCGCAGACCTTCCAGTATCTGAAGCTGGAGGAGCAGCTGCTTGATTTTCTTGTACCGCAATATATTAACGAAGGCAAGGCACAGCTTGTTATCAGCGTAGGCTGCACAGGCGGACAGCACCGCAGCGTTTTTATTGCCAATAAATTGTACGAATATCTGCGTGAAAAGGGTTACAGCGTTGATGTGACGCATCGTGATATTCCTCACAGAAAGTAAGGGAGGAGCCTAATGGGTTGGATTAGTTGGCTGTGTCCCGGCATTAATTTGAAGCGCTGGCTGCTGCTTTTTGCGGTAGGTGTACTTTTATGTGCTTTGGGACTGGCTTTGTTTTTTAATTATCAGCTGATGGGCAAGGCAGAAGAACTGCTCTTCCAGATGACCTATCTGACAACAGGACGCTATTCAAACGGCCTGATTATGACGATGGGCGTGGGCTTTCTTATCGTGGGCTTTGCTATTATGGTGTACGGAACACGCCGCTTAATCAGTTCGGTAGTATCTGTTGTAGTGCCCGACAAAAACGGTTCATTGATGGAAACGATTTTTATGCAGCGCAAGCTGACACGTGGCCCTGCCATTACCGTTGTCGGCGGCGGTACCGGTTTGTCGACGTTGCTGCGCGGCATGAAGTATATTACTAATAACTGTACGGCCGTAGTAACAACTGCTGATGACGGCGGTTCTTCCGGACGTCTGCGCAAGGAGCTGGGTATTATTCCGCCCGGTGATTTGCGTAACTGCCTAACGGCTCTGGCTGACCGCGAGCCGCTGATGGAACGTTTGATGCAGTACCGCTTTCAGGGCGATTCCCCGCTTTCAGGGCATTGCTTCGGCAATCTGTTTATTGCGGCGATGGCACAGGCTGAAGGTGGCATGGAGGCCGGACTCAATGCTACGAGCCAGATTCTGAAGGTACGCGGCAGGGTTATTCCGTCTACGCTGGAGGATATCCGCCTGCAGGCACGGATGACTGACGGCAGCATTGTGACTGGCGAATCAGAGATTCCTAAGGTGCACAAACATATTAAGAAGATGATGATGCTGCCGGCGGATGCACAGGCGGCAAACGGAGCTATCGATGCAATTTTAAACGCCGATGTGCTTATTTTCGGACCGGGCAGCCTGTATACCAGTGTTATTCCTAACCTGTTGGTTGAGGGAATCCGTGATGCCGTTGTACGCTCGAAGGCAATCAAAATTTACATCTGCAATGTTATGACACAGCCCGGCGAAACCGACGGCTATGGTGCTTATGACCATGTGCAGGCGTTGATTGATCATGTCGGTACACAGTTCTTGGATTACGCTATTGTCAATTCCCAGGATGTTACTTCGGAGCAGCTGCGTCAGTATGATGCTGAAGGCTCGCGTCCTATTACACCGGATATTGATAAAATCCGTAGTCTGGGAATTACGGTTGTGCCGGCGCGCTTGATAAGCAAGGATGATCTGGTGCGTCATGATCCGCGTAAATTAGCGCGTGTGCTTATTGCTTTGATTTACCGTCTGCGTCTTTTTGGGCGCGGTATGCAGTTTTTTGATTATTTCTTTATGCGTGCAGGCATGAAGAAGCTGTATAAACAGAAATAAAAACAGACGCTGCAGCCTTGTCGGCTGAGAAGGGAGGAGTCTGCTTGTCTTTTTCCAATGATGTAAAAAATGAATTATCTCGTATAGAAACTAATGATGCGACCGGTGACAAGGCAGAGCTGCTCGGTCTTTTGCGTATGAGCGGTGCGATTGTCATCCGCGGTATGAATATAGGGATCCACTTTTCTACTGAAAATGCTGCTTTGGCCAGACGTGTACTGCAGCTGTTGAAAAGCAATTATCAGGTGCAGACGGAGGTTGTTATTACCCGTTCACGCCGTTTGAAGAAGAATAACCGTTATCAGGTACATGTAGTGCCGGCACCGCAGGTAAGCAAGGCGTTGAACGAGCTGCAGCTCTTAAGTGTAGAGGGCGATTTAAAAAATCCATTGCTCTCACATCACGAGGGCAAGCGCACCTTTTTGCGCGGAGCCTTTTTGGGCGGCGGCAGCATCAGTCGTCCGGCCAGTGATTACCATCTGGAGATGGTGACAGGCAACGAGGATTTTGCACAGACGATCATTAAGGTTATGCAGAGCTTTTCCTTGAAGGCCAAGCTGACCGACAGAAAAAATGAGTATATTGTTTATCTGAAGGATGGTGAAAGCATTATCAGCTTTTTGAGCGTTATCGGTGCACATAATGCGATGATGGAGCTGGAAAATGTCCGCATTGTCAAAGAAATGCGCAATAATGTCAACAGAGCGGTAAATTGCGAAACCGCGAACCTGAACAAGGTAGTTAAGGCTGCTGTGCGTCAGGTAAGCTGCATTCATTATATTGATGAGCATATGGGGCTGAGCGAGCTGCCTCAGGGATTGCAGGATACGGCGCGTCTGCGTCTGCAGTATCCGGATGTATCGTTAAATGATTTGGTGGAATACTCCGGTGGTTTGGGTAAATCAGGCATCAACCACCGTTTGAAAAAGCTGCAGGATATTGCAGTAGGTTTAGGTATGGAATTGGAGAAAGCAGATAAATGATTAAGAGAGTATGCTTAGTATTCCTGACGCTGGTTGTCGTACTTTTGGCGGCTGCAGGTGTTGCATGGAAGCTTAACGGCGAGCGTTGGCAGCAGGAATATGCGGCCTTTAGGAAAACCGGTGCACCGGTACTGATGTATCACGCTGTCGGTCCGGAAGAAGGAGCAGATTGGCCTAGAACGCTGATTATGAAGCCGGAGCTGTTTGAAGCGCATTTGCAGTACCTGAAGGAGCAGGGCTACACGATTGTGACGGTAGCAGAGCTGGCAGAGCGTCTGCAGCAGGGAAAAAGTGTAGATAAGTATGTTGCCTTGAGCTTTGATGATGGCTATAAGAATAATCACAGTGTAGTGATGCCGATATTGCAGAAATATGATGCCAAAGGTTCTTTCTTTGTCATCAATAGGGACATCGGCGATGAGCTGCATATGAATGAGCAGGAAATCAAGGAGATTATTGCTGCCGGTATGGAGCTTGGCTCGCATACCTACAGCCATAATCCGTTGGCTGCTATTGATGAAAAATATTTGGTGTGGGAAACGGATACGTCACGTTATTGGCTGAAGAAGAAATTCGACGGATATATTGTGCGTACCTTGGCTTATCCTAACGGCAGCTATAATGACAGGGTTATCGCTGCAGCGAAAAAATATGGCTTTTACAGGGCGCTGACTGGTCATGTAGGTGTTAATACGGCGGCTACGTATCAAAAGGCACCTTTCGAAATGTATCGCGTAACCGTTGCTGATGACGGTAACGGACTTGAAGGCTTCAAGAAACGCTTGGAGCAGGCATATTTCTTCGGCTTTTTGCAGACCAAGGGCATTGATATCAATATTGTGCGTGACATATTCGTGCGCTAAGTAAAATTTAGGGAGACGGTTGTCTCCCTTTTCTTTTGCAAGTAATGTTAACCGTGAAAATAAAATAGGTTGACAATAAATAAAAACTGGCGTATCCTATAAACTATGAACTATGAACTGTAACAGAGGTTACAGAAGCTTTGGAGGCGTAAAATATGCATTTGAGTACGAAGGAACTGATTTTATGCGCATTGTTTATTGCGCTTATTACTGTGGGAACGTTTATTAAAATTCCGGTAGGCACCGATGTCTATACACTGCAGTTTTTGTTTACTTTATTGGCCGGGTTGCTGCTCGGACCGCGTCTGGGTGCGATTGCCGTCGGCACCTATGTTGTTATGGGCTTAGTTGGTATTCCTGTTTTTGCATCAGGCGGCGGCCCCGGTTATATTGCGCAGCCGACCTTCGGATATCTGCTTGGCTTTATCGTACAGGCTTGGGTAAACGGAGCCTGGGCACGCAAGGCTAAGCAAATCAATTTCCGCAGTCTGATGGAAGCAAATCTTGTTGGTATGGTAATTGTTTATCTGTTTGGACTCGTGTGGTTCTATGTAGTATCCAATTATATAATCAATGCACCGATTTCCGTGTGGGCAGTTATCTGGTACTGCGGTATTCTGCAGGTTATTCCTGATGTTGTGCTCTGCATTGGTGCGGCGATGCTGGGTGTGCGCGGTTATAAGGCAGGCATCTGGCTGAAGGCATAAAAAAGCAGTCCTTGCAATCTTATAAAAAGGTTGCGGGACTGCTTTTCGCTTTTAATATGCTTTTAGAAGGCCTTCTGCAGGAAGGCGTCGAGGGAAGACTCGTTCATGCTGCCGACTGTGCTTGCAACTATATGTCCGTCGGCGCTGATGATGTAAGATGCCGGAATAGCGTCAATGCCGTAGGCTCGTCCGAGTTCCTGATGATCGCCGTAGGCAGCTGGGAAGGTGTAGCCCTTGCTTTGGATGAAGCGTGCCGGTTCCTGTTCATTATCATCTACACTGAGGATGACAAAATGCATTCTGTCCTTATATTCGACATATTTCTTTTCAATATGAGGCAGCTCGCCGACACAGGGAGGGCACCAGGTCGCCCAGAAATTGATAAAGACAGGCTTGCCCTTTAAGTCACTAAGGCGCATGGTTTTGCCGCTGCCTAACTCTTTGTAGCTGAAATCGGGTGCGGTTTCGGCAGCTGAGGCAGCAGCGGTGTTCATCTGCGGTTTGCTGTCGGCAGTTTTATCGGAGAAAGGACAGCTGCAGCCAGCAGTAAATAATAGCAGCGCAGTCATAGATAAGGTGAGCAGGATTTTTTTCATGTTGACCTCCTTATAAGAATAAGAGAAAAAAGTGTATATAAATTAAAATTTTTTGCCGAGAGAAATTGCCTTTACCGGGCAGACCTTGCGGCATTCACCACAGGCGATACATTCGCTGTCACCTACATGCCGGCAATCCATTTTGCAATGCTCCATACAACGGTCGCAGTTGATGCACTTGACGTGGTTAACCTTCATGCCAAAGAGGGATATTTTATTAAAAAGCCCATAGATGGCACCTAAAGGGCAGATGAAGCGGCAGAAGGGGCGATAGATGAAGATGGCTGCCAGTACGGTAAGACACAGCAGTGTCAGCTTCCAGATAAACAGCTGGCCCAAAAGCTCACGAATCTGCGGCTTGAAAAATGCCAGGGGTAGAGCAGCCTCCAAAGTACCTGCGGGGCAGATAAATTTACAGAAGGCCGGTACGCCGCTGCCGGTGAACTGATAAAAGGCCAAGGGTAAAATAATAAGAAAAATCAGTGCGATAAAATATTTCAGATAGCTGAGCAGATAGGTAAAGCGGTTGCGCTGCAGCTTAGGCGTAGGAATTTTGTAGAGCAATTCCTGCACGAGGCCGAAGGGACAACCCCAGCCGCAGATAAGACGCGCAAAGATTAACGCAAAGAGCAGAATGAAGCCCAGCACATAGAAGGGAATGCGCAAAAATACACCGCTGAGCGAGCTTTGCAGCGAACCAAGCGGGCAGGCACCCAAGGCTCCGGGGCAGGAATAGCAGTTTAAACCTGGCAGGCAGATATTCTTGCTGCTGCCCTTCCAGATATTGCCGGTGGTAAAGCCTGCAAAATTGCCGTTATATAGGAGGGCGGTGCAAATTTGTACAAGCTTACGTTTAACCAATGCCGATACACTCCAGACAAATTGTCGCTGCCTTGCGCCAGACGGCAAGATATTCTCTGTTGCAGATACCATACGTCAGCATGGCGGCAGCGCTCAGAAGGATTAAAATACGTGTTATTTTCATAGCAAGCAGACCTCCTATATAATTACTAAGAATATTCTAGCATATACGATGAAATTTTACTATGAATGCATGACTATACATTATTGAGGTTGGGTAGCAAATAGCAAAAAATAATATTAAATTATTTCTATCCGCGTGTTGCAATGATTTTCTGACTGGTGTTGTATGGATAAAAGAGTATGAACAGGCTATAATAAAAACAGATAATGCAATGGAAGAATATAGGTCGCGAAATAGTATTTGTAAATGAGCAATTTAAAAAAATCCTTGCAAAATAGGCAAAAACAAGGTAAAATAAAACAAGTAATAATATATTTTTTTGGAGGTAATCGTTATGCGTAAACACATCAAAACTGTTAATAAAGCAATGCTGAACAAAACTCTGCGTACCGGTGGCTGCGGCGAGTGCCCGGCTTCCTGCCAATCCGCTTGCAAAACTTCCTGCACCGTTGGCAACCAGGTTTGCGAACACTGCAAATAATATCTGAGCTTAATGCAGCTCCCTGTCTGGTGCAGGGGGCTGTTTTACTATCTATGCAAAAAGAAAGGTTGGAATACATGCTGATACATAAAATGCGTCTTGATGATAATATGGCTGTGCTGGATATCAACAGCGGTGCCGTTCATCTTGTAGACGATGTTATTTACGATTTACTCGATTATTATGATGGCAGCAATGATGCTGAGGCTATGGCTGCTTTGAAGGATAAATACAGCGAAGAGGATTTGCGCGATGCATTGGAAGAAATGCACGGCCTGCAGGATGAAGGTCTGCTTTTCAGCCCTTCCTTTGATGTGCCGCCGACTTTTGCAGAAAAGCCGATTGTAAAATCCCTGTGCCTGCTTGTAACTCATGATTGCAATCTGCGTTGTGGTTACTGTTTTGCTGACACCGGTTCTTTTGGTGGCTGCCGTCAGCTCATGAGCAAGGAAACTGCAGAAAAGGCTATCGAGTTTGCTATTGAAGGCAGTAAGAAGCGCCATAACCTGGAGCTGGATATGTTCGGCGGTGAACCGCTGATGAACTGGCCGGTTGTTGTTCATATTACAGAATATGTACGCCGTCGCGAAAAAGAAACCGGCAAGAATATTAAACTGACTTTGACAACCAACGGTACTCTTTTGAATGATGATAATATCAAATTCCTCAATGATAACCGTGTTATGTTGGTTCTGAGCCTGGATGGCAAGAAGGAAACTCATGATGCTATGCGTCCGTTCCCGAATAAAGCCGGCAGCTATGATGCAGCTGTACGCGGCTTTAAGAAGGTAATTGACAGCCGTGAGGGCAAAAACTATTATCTGCGCGGAACCTATACCCATTTCAGCACCCATTTCTGTGAGGATGTGCTGGATATGACTAAGGTTGGCAAGGAGATTTCCGTAGAGCCCGTAGTAGGTATTGATGAACCTTGGGTATTGACCGAGGAAGATCTGCCGGTAATTTTCGATGAATACGATAAGCTGGCGCGTGCATATCTGGAGCGTCGTCGTGAAGGCAATCCCTTTGACTTCTTCCATTTCAATGTAGCACTTGATAACGGTCCGTGCGTAGCTAAGCGCTTGGCAGGCTGCGGCGCCGGTCATGAATACTATTGCATTACCGCTGATGGCGATATTTATCCGTGCCACCAGTTTGTCGGCCGCGAACAATATAAGATGGGCACCCTGGATACCGGTATCGTTACACCTGAAATGGTGCAGAAGTTCCGTCATACCCATGTTCTTACTAAGCCGGAGTGCAGCAAATGCTGGGCTCGCTTCTTCTGCAGCGGTGGCTGCCACGCCAATGCGGATTTAATTAACGGCGATATTACCAAGCCGTATGAGTATGGCTGTCGTCTGCAAAAGAAACGTCTGGAGAATGCTATCATTGTTCAGGCTGTTCTGTCTGCCGAAGCACAGGAAGGCGAGGACCTGCGGCCGCATATTAATAACTTCACTTACGAAAAATAACAGATAGTTTCTCGTGCGCTCTGCGAAAGCAGAGCGCATTTTTACGTTTTCGCCGATAATAGTGAAAAATGCCGGAAAAAAACAAGCAGGAAATTTGCTGCTGAGAAAGAAAAAAATCTCGAAAATTTTTCGGGAGAAAGTGATTTTTTTACGCAAAATTTGCCGTTTTTCGGTAGAAAATCTAACTTTTTTTGAACTTTTTTCAAGAAATTTTAATGCCGATAAAGGCGATAATCAAGCATGTTTATTTTTCCACGAATCCTAGTGTTTCGCGAAAAAATCTTAAAAAAGTGCCGAAAAAAGTGTTGACATAACCTAGGTCACGTG
>OCHM01000483.1_pt1 | contig 25899 bp, 20 predicted proteins | sample 1538901 | NCBI WGS metagenome assembly OCHM01 (sample SAMN04571734, study PRJEB22368) | human gut metagenome | biome: human gut; material: stool | host: Homo sapiens | place: Luxembourg | collected 2012-11-08 | reverse complement strand
AGCTCAACAACCTCGACAATATCAGCATGTTCGACCAGTATTCGGCCATCTGCGGTATCAGCAAGACGGAACTTACTACGCAGATGAAACCGGATGTTGAGGCATTGGGCGAAGCCCTTGGCATGACGTACGAGGAATGCCTGGCAGAGCTGACGCGATTCTATGACGGCTATCATTTCAGCGAAAAATCAGAAGATGTCTTCAATCCGTTCAGCCTGGTGAAGGCGCTGAATGCACGCAAGATTGCTCCTTACTGGTTTGGCTCGGGTACGCCAACTTATCTTATCAAGACGTTGCAGAAATATCATGTCAACGTGATGGATATTGAGAAGAAGTCATGTGACGTGGATGACTTTGATGTTTCGCCCGAAATGATGACCTCGGCGCTCCCGCTGCTCTATCAGAGCGGCTACCTCACCATCAAAAAGTACAACCCGATGCTGCATCGTTATACGTTGGAATATCCTAACCGGGAGGTAAAGATTGGCATGCTCAAGAGCCTTGCGCCCAACTACCTTTCGCCCATATCCCTGGACAACAACAGTCTGGTGGGTGATTTTCTGGAAAAGCTTTATGATGCCGATGTTGAGGGGGCGATGGTTCGCCTGAAGGCCTACCTTGCCAGCATCTCCAATCGTCTGAGCAACAAGAGCGAGCGCGATTTCCAGACCGTGTTCTATCTGGTCTTCAACCTGATGGGCGCCCACATGCGCGTCGAGGAGGATAGTGCGATTGGCAGGGCCGACGCCGTGGTGTATATGCCCGATGCCGTCTTTGTTTTTGAGCTCAAGTATGATGGCTCTGCAGAGGAAGCGATCCGGCAGATAGACGAAAAGGGCTATTTGATTCCCTATTCTTCCGATGGCAAGCGCCTGTTCAAGATAGGTGTCAATTACGATAGTACCCAGCGCACGATTAGCGACTGGATAATCCGAGAAGACTAAGAACTCGGAAAGAGTTAGCCGCAAAGACCGGCTTCCCTCCTCCCCTTCCCTCTCCCCTGCCGCATACGAAAACAAAAACGTTAAACGTTAGTTTGTTAGTATGTGACCAGGGAGACGGGACACTCACCCCATGCCTATCATTAACGCATCTATTATCAGTTGATTATCAGTGTTATACACTCTAAACGATAAAAAAGTGACCATATGGATTCTGATTAGATACGAAAAGGTGAATATTTAACGCATTTAACTTCCGACCACATCAGGAATCACGAAATAAGGGTTGGAAGGGACGCTTTTAACCGACCCCATAATGTGGTGAATGGAAGTTATAGGACGAAATCCATAAAGGGGTACGGTTGAAACGCGACTCCCTTGAACGTAGGGTGTGATTACATGTCATACCCTTTTGTTCTAAAAAGCATTTTTGTGTAGTTTACGATGCTACGTTTAGCTGTTTTTACTTGATAAACGCAGTTTTCCATTGTTTATGCTGTATTTCGAGATAAAAAACGTTATCTTTGCGGTGTAAAATATGATACTAGTATCAAAAATGGTACCCTAATATGATATTTGAACGTAAGAAATACTTGGAAGAACTTGTTGGAGCAAGGATAAATCTCATAAAAAACTCTTTTTACAGGCAAGATTCTTGCTTTTTGATGATTTAATAAGTAGAAGTAAAAAGCAAGAAATATGAGAATAACAAAGAAAACAATTCTGGCAATAGGTCTGATAGCCAGTTCGCTCACGCTGAACTCATGCGATGACAATGATAACAATGAGGTGTTACAGCGCCCAACTGCCCTTGTAACGGTGTATCCTTCTGCGCCTGACGGCTTCTTCATGCAACTTGATGAATCAACGTCGCTTGTACCTACCAATATGAAAGCCTCGCCGTTTGGAGACAAGAATGTGAGGGCTTTGGTGAACTATACAATAGAAAAACGAAGCTACGGAGGCAACCAACAGAGTGTGTATGTAAATTGGATTGACAGCATCCGTACCAAACAGCCAGTAATGACGCAAGGATCAGAAGAAAAAAATGCGAAAGCATTTGGAAATGACCCTATTGAAATTGTCCGTGATTGGGTTTCTGTTGCCGAGGACGGATATGTTACGCTCCGTATACGCACATTGTGGGGAGGAACTACCAAGCATGTCATTAATCTTGTGAGCGGTGTGAACAAAGATAATGTATATGAGTTCGACTTGCGCCACAATGCGCAAGGTGACACCAACGGAAGAATGGGGGATGCACTAATAGCATTTGACCTCAACTCACTATGGAAGGAACATCCTAAAGAACTGAAGATAAAACTCAATTGGCTGTCGTTCAGTGGCAAAAAGTCTGCCGAACTGTCGCTCAAAATGCATACGGTCACATCGGTGTACAATGCCGAAACACCGTCATTTTTGCATCGTATAGAATAAAAATCGAAAAAAATATTTTTCCCAGGCAAGATTTCACATTGCTCTTCATTTAAGGGAATGAGAGTACTCGAAAAAACAATCGTGCCAAGGCTGTAGATGGACGCATACTCATGCCGTGGCGCATAAGTTAAACGACAAAATTATAGAATAAAATGAAATCTATGAATTTCTTTAAGTTTGCAACATTAATCGTTTGTGCCGTATTTGCAATGGCATTTGCTTCATGCTCTGACGATGATGACAACACTCCCGCCATCAAGTTCAATCCTTCAACCGTTTCAGTTGCCGTTGGCGGCACACAGAATGTAAAGGTAGCAGGTGGAGATGGTACTTACACCGCTAAATCAAGCGATGACAAGACCGCCACCGTAACTGTTGACAAAGCTACAATTACGGTAAAAGGAGTAAAGGCTGGCAAGGCTACAGTTCTTGTTACTGACTCCAAGAAGGTGACTGGCAGCTTGAGCATTACCGTGGTTGATGGTGTTGTCGTGGACAAAGCCAAGACAAGTATTGCGGTTGGTAAGGAAGATGTAGTAAACATTAGTGGAGGTACAACACCTTATACGGCTGCAAGCAAAGATGATAAGATCGCCACTACTACCGTCAAGGACGCCAAACTTACCATAAAGGGAGTGAAGGCTGGAAGCACAACTATCACCATCACAGACAAAAACAAAAAAACTGCTACGGTAGTTGTTACAGTAACAAAATAAGGAACTCGTTGTTACGAGATAGTGCAAATGCTTTTTGCTGTATGGTAAAGGCATTTGCACTTCGCTGTTTCCAAAGCTTTTAAGCCTATAAACTTCATGTTCGGCATAACATTCAGGAAAGAAACGGAAGAGGAACGATGGTTGCGAAAGGCACTCGATGGCGACAATACTGCCACCGAGTGGATTTATCGCAGGCATGTGCGATACCTGTCTGCACTCTGCTCACGCTACATCACAGAAGACGAAGACATTAAGGACGTGCTACAAGAATCGTTCATCAAGATATTTACTTTTCTGGATAGTTTCAAGTATCGTGGAGAGGGGTCTTTGAAAGCATGGATGGCAAAAATTACTCTCAATGAGACCCTGAAGTTTGTACGCAATAACAGCCGTTTGCCCATTGATAGTATCGATGATAAAGATATGAACATTGCAGATGGCGACAGTATGGAGACTGAGGACATACCTACCGATGTACTTCATCAGCTTATACGTGAGTTGCCCGATGGATACCGAACTGTATTCAATCTCTATGTCATTGACGACAAGAGTCACAAGGAAATAGCCCAATTGCTCGGCATAAAGGAGAATACTTCAGCTTCGCAGCTGCACAAGGCCAAATCAATGCTGGCGCAGAAGATAAAACATTATAGAACCATCAATTCCATTTAATGTATGAAAAATAATTGGCAAAAAGACATACACGACCGTTTGGGCAACTATGAGAAAGATGCACCAAAAGGACTTTGGGAGGACATTCGCAAAGGAACGACTGATGAGAATGGTGGCTATATGCACGGCGGCAGACCTTTCAAAACCTACTGGCTACGGCGCACAGCGTATACTGCTGCCGCTGCAAGCGTGGCTTTGTTGATAGGATATTCAATATATTCTGAATACGCAAACGATGAGCAAACGCCAGCAGAAATGACAAATCTACAAATAGCACATACACCAGCAGAGCAATCCCCTAAAGGCAATATCGTTGCTGACGATGGCAATAATCCTATTGCCTGCAACTCACCTATGCCACGCATCAATACGACCATAGTACACAAATCTGTTGGTGACATTGATACATTGTCATCTTATGCTAATGATGAGAAATCTTTGGAAACAGCGTCTGACAACCATGAGGGGGATGATGCCAACAGCTCAAAAGAAACGAATACAACTGCCGACAAAGAAAATTTGCCGAAACGTGAGAATGAGAGCAAGAAAGCAAACAATTATCATCAAAACAGCAATTACGGCAGCCTTGTGGCTTACAACTCTGACGCAAGGCGCCACGCCTCTTCGTCCACATCGCCACGTTGGACTGTAAGTACAAGTGCAATGGGATCGATGGGGTCATCAAGAACCATAACATCTATTGGCGACCCTGTTGTTGCAACCGGTCCAGATGATTCTGACTGGGAGGACAGCCCTATGCTCGGCATCAACATATTCAATCAGGGAAAGGAAGTGAAGACAGAATACAAGCACCGCTTGCCTGTACGCATTGGTGTGAAAGTGGCATACACATTTAACGAGCATTGGAGCATCGAAAGCGGACTTACATACACTCGCCTCTCCTCCGACATGAAAGACGGAACAAAAGAGAACTACTTTACGGGCGAGCAAAGGCTGAACTATGTAGGAATTCCTGTCAACATGAAATATAATGCATGGTCATACAAAAGGTTCAATCTATATGGCTCGGCAGGTGTACTTGCAGAAAAATGCATATCGGGAAATGTCACGAAAGAATATGTCATCAATAATGCGACAAAGAAGAAAGAGACTGTCAACATTGACAGCAAGCCTTTGCAAATGTCTGTAAATGCGGCTTTCGGCGTGCAGTTTGACGTGCTTGACAATGTCGGTATTTATGCAGAGCCGGGCGTAAGCTATTATTTAGACGACCATTCTTCGCTCCAGACTATCTACAAGGAGAAACCGCTGAACTTCAATCTCAATGTAGGTGTAAGATACACTATAGGTAAGTAACAATTAAGAAATATAAAATCATAAAGAATATGAATACAATAAAAACATTGGCATTAGCGACCATCATCATTGGTATGGCATCATGCGCCAGCACCCAAAAATCTCAAATGGTAGGTGCATTCGGAAAGAGTACAAAACTTACGACAGAAGAAGATTCTCTCTTCAAGGCTGTTGTCCTGTCGCACAGCAACTTGCAGCTGAAACCCCACAAGGTTTCTCGCCAAGTTGTGGCTGGAACAAACTATCGTTATGAATGCATGGATAACAACAAAAAAAAGTTGAGGTTGTCGTCTATGAGCCACTTCCAGAACAGGGCGATGCCCGCATATTGAGCATTGGCGGAAAGGAATATACGGAATAGACGACTAACTCGACAAGTGTTATCCCTGATGATTCCTAATGATATATGCTTAGCGGGCCTGTTAGCGTCGTTCTTCTGCCTATTTATAAGTATTAAAATCAAAGGATACTAAAAATCAAGGTTTTATGTTTGGTTGGTCATAGTAAGTTATGGTTAATTATAAGGCTCTAAATACAATCAGAGTTTTAACGTTTAACGTTTTCGAAACGAGTTTTGGAAGAATGGCACAAGAGAACACAGAATTTTAGCTTAAAAATAGTATATATGCTTGAGTATTTCATTTTTTCTTCGTAACTTAGTAGCGCAAAATGCAAAGCGAGTGGAATATGGCAAAAATAGTCAACAAATATCCCGTAGGAATACAGACATTCTCGAAGATACGCGAGAAAGGTTATCTCTATATAGACAAGACCCAATACATCGCGGAATTTAGAGAGAAAGGTATGAAGTTCATCTTTCTGAATCGTCCAAGACGATTCGGCAAGTCGCTCTTTGCCTCTACCCTTCAAGCCTATTTCGAGGGAAGAAAGGAGCTTTTTGAGGGATTGGCCATTGCCGATTACGAGAAGGATTGGGTGAAGCATCCTGTGCTCCACTTCGATCTCAGCGGTGCCAAGCACATGGGTGTGGAGCAGCTGGAAAGATATTTGGCTGACATGCTTGAGGAGCAGGAGGCGCTTTGGGGATATAAGACTCATCAGGTGGACGCAAACCTTCGCCTGAAAGACCTGGTGAAGAAAGCTTACGAGCAGACGGGTGAGAAAGTAGTTGTCATCATTGATGAATACGACGCCCCTTTGCTGGACGTGGTGCATGAAAAAGAGAACCTGCAACAGCTCCGCCGCATCATGCAGAACTTCTACAGTCCTTTGAAAATGCTCGACCCATACCTGGAGTTCTGTTTCATCACGGGTATCACTAAGTTCTCGCAACTCAGCATCTTCAGCGAGCTCAACAACCTCGACAATATCAGCATGTTCGACCAGTATTCGGCCATCTGCGGCATCAGCAAGACAGAGCTTACTACGCAGATGAAACCGGATATAGAGGCCCTGGGCGAAGCCCTTGGCATGACGTATGAGGAATGCCTGGCAGAGCTGACGCGATTCTATGACGGCTATCATTTCAGCAAGAAATCAGAGGATGTCTTCAATCCCTTCAGGCTGGTGAAGGCGCTGAATGCGCGCGACATTGCTCCTTACTGGTTTGGCTCGGGTACGCCAACTTATCTGATCAAGACGTTGCAGAAATATCATGTCAACGTGATGGATATTGAGAAGAAGTCATGTGACGTGGATGACTTTGATGTTTCGCCCGAAATGATGACCTCGGCGCTCCCGCTGCTCTATCAGAGCGGCTACCTCACCATCAAAAAGTACAACCCGATGCTGCATCGTTATACGTTGGAATATCCTAACCGGGAGGTAAAGATTGGCATGCTCAAGAGCCTTGCGCCCAACTACCTTTCGCCCATATCCCTGGACAACAACAGTCTGGTGGGTGATTTTCTGGAAAAGCTTTATGATGCCGATGTTGAGGGGGCGATGGTTCGCCTGAAGGCCTACCTTGCCAGCATCTCCAATCGTCTGAGCAACAAGAGCGAGCGCGATTTCCAGACCGTGTTCTATCTGGTCTTCAACCTGATGGGCGCCCACATGCGCGTCGAGGAGGATAGTGCGATTGGCAGGGCCGACGCCGTGGTGTATATGCCCGATGCCGTCTTTGTTTTTGAGCTCAAGTATGATGGCTCTGCAGAGGAAGCGATCCGGCAGATAGACGAAAAGGGCTATTTGATTCCCTATTCTTCCGATGGCAAGCGCCTGTTCAAGATAGGTGTCAATTACGATAGTACCCAGCGCACAATCAGCGACTGGATAATCCGAGAAGACTAAGAACTCCGAAAGAGAAGGCCGTAAAGACCGGCTTTCTACTACAGTTTTTGGGTGGGAAACATTAGTAAAAGAACAATCTTTGTAGCATTTCAAAGGCTATTGCTTGATGATTAAAATTATATAAACATGGCAACGTGGCAACATACAGAAATAAATATTGATGGAAGACTTGTAAAAGCACAAGCTCCTATCATTGTATCTGCAAGTAGAAGCACTGATATTCCGGCTTTCTACGCTGACTGGTTTTTTAAGCGTCTTGAAATTGGCTATTCTGCATGGACTAATCCTTTTAACGGAGTAAAATCATACGTCTCCTACAACAACACACGCTTCATCGTGTTTTGGTCTAAGAATCCAAGACCACTGCTTGATCATCTTGATATGCTTGAAAAACGTAATATTAAGTGTTACATACAATATACCCTTAATGATTATGAGTCGGAAAAATTAGAGAAAGTTCCAACCTTGGAAAAGCGCATTGAAACTTTCAAACTTTTGGTAGACCGATTAGGGAAGGGTTCCGTTGTGTGGAGATTTGATCCCATGATTCTAACGGATGACATAACCATTGAAAATTTGTTATGCAAAGTAAGAAACATTGGAGACCAACTGAAAGGATATACGGAAAAGTTGGTGTTCAGTTATGCAGACATAGCCCTCTACAAAAAAGTGAAAGCTAATTTGGAGAGAAATGGCATTCCTTACCATGAATGGACAACTGAACAAATGGAAGAGTTTGCAGAGAAACTATCCATCATGAACAAAGAAAGAGATTGGAACTACTTGCTTGCCACATGCGGAGAAAAGATTGACATCCATAAATATGGTATAGAACACAATCGTTGTATTGATGGAGATTTAATAACTCGTCTTGCTTGGAAGGACAAGAAACTGATGGACTTTATGAAAATAAAGGTTGAAGACGTTCCTTCCCCATCATTGTTTGGAAAACCAGAATTACCCAATGGTGCAATACTATTGCCCAACAATCACTATTTTATCAGCAAGCATAAAAAAGACGCAGGACAACGACAATTTTGTCAATGCATGGCAGCAAAAGACATAGGAGAATATAACACATGTCCTCACCTGTGTGAGTATTGCTATGCCAATACTTCCAAAGAGATAGCAATTGGTAATTGGAAGAAACATCAAAACCGTCCATATGCGGAAACCATAACGGGTAAATAATCATGATGTCAGATTTTACAAGAGAATTCATATTCAGAAATGACATTTCCTTCATAGGAATGCGTAACACTGCCCGGTCATTCTTGCCGAAAGACCATATGGAGCAGGATAAGTTGTATCAGGACTTGAAACGTGGAAAAGACATACTTGATGATGAGATGCATCTGAATATGTATCTGAAGAGCTTTGGCAAAATGCATAAAGCCAAGCTTGAAGCTGCTTTCGACTGTTTGCCTGATATCTCGTCCATCTTTTCTGAAGGAATTGAGATTTATGATTGGGGGTGTGGCCAAGGGACTGCATCTATTTGTTTGCTTGATTTTCTTCGTTCAAAGAATATAGCGCATAATATTATCGCAATTAATTTGATAGACCCTTCCATTCCTGCTACAAGAAGGGCGAGGGAAGTTTTATCTTGTTATGAAAACATAAGAGTAAATGCTGTCAATAAGGCCTTTGACGATTTGGATGAACAGGACTTTGTTCGGTCAAATCACAGGAAGCTGCATTTGTTTAGCAATATTCTTGACGTGGATGCGTTTGACTTGGCACAATTTACCCATTTGTTCCAAAAGTCTTTTTTCGGTTCCAATTACTTTGTCTGTGTAGGTCCTTATTATTACAATAATAAGCGCGTGGATGAATTTATTGCGGCAACTGATCCTGATGATATGTATGCAACATTCAACAAGGAACGTGGTATGTGGCAAAATGATTGGACTATCTCACTTCGTATTTTCTTCAAGGAGTTTAGTAGAATTGAAAACATTTTGGATATTCGCAGACGTATTGAAGATTTTCACAAGAATGACCAGTTCTTTGCAGGATATATTCTTGATTCAGTTGCTGAGGAATATGCAAAGTCAGACATTGAAAAAGAGACAGAAGAGCTTTTCAAATCACTTTCTGCATTTGACGTCAAATCAAACAAATCACTTGAAAGTACCAAAAATTGCGATCCAAAACTTGCGGTTCTTGCCAATATTGTGTCACGTGGCTTACCAACTATTGCTCCTGTTGAAATTGAAACTATCTTTTCTGATATATTTGATATCTCCACAAAACCACAGGCAAATGAAATAATCAACTTCAAGTCCAAGCATAAAATATCCAAGACGGAGATTAATGAGGCACTTCACGTCGTTGATCCACGTTTTGACGTGGCTTTTTATAATGGTGACATGCTTGAAAGTCAGTTTGAAAAAGACTTTGTTGAAAAGTATCTAAATAGAGCTGATAGCCAATATTTGATTCAACTTCTTGAGCCACAACGTCCTCTTTCTACAATCGTAAATATTCCCGACAAGAGATTCAGTAGAGACCAAAGGGTTGATTTTTCCTTTGAAATGCCTTATGGTGAAACAAAAACAGGGTTTATATTTGAATTAGACGGAGTTCCATATCACTCTAACATCTTCCAAAAACTGCGCGATGAGAGCAGAGATCAGTTGACGGCTGATAGCGGTTGGAACACCTATCGCTTAGAAGAGTTGAAGGACTATTCGTTTTTGCAGAATTGGGAACAAGAGGTTTCGTTGAACAAGTATCTTACAACTATAAAGCGCAATAGTCAAAAACACATTACAGGCAAATGGAAAGATACACTTCAAATTGTCCTTTCACCTCTTGCAATAGCTCGTATTGAGAGAACTCTCTTGCAAGCATTGTTGTCTGGTGCTGTTAATTTAGCATCAGAAAAGTGGAAAATATTGGTAATAGAACGTGATGTACCTTGCGCTACTATTGCAATAAGCCTTCTCCAAAAGTCTTTTGAGAAAATATCTGCTATGGACGGTTCTAACATGAAACTGCCCCCAATAGAGCTTACCGTTGTTTCAACCAAAGAGTTTGCCGACTCTAAACTTCATATGAAGAATGCAGTTGAAACATATGTTCCTGACGAGGACTTTGACTTTTGTATTGACATCTCTATGCTGTTGCGTGATAATATAGATGCGTTACCGCTCAAAGTTAAGGCAAACGCTGTGTATATTATACGTTCTTCACATTACAAAAAGAAAGAGAGAACCATATGTTCTGCTGAGAATATCATATATCCTCCTTTTGTTAAAAAGAACGCCACGGGAACGTATGTTGCCGTTAAGTGTAGAGAAAAATTACTCACTTACTTCTTACAGAACATATTTAGGAAGCCGTCCTTCCGTCATGGTCAGTTGCCGATACTAAGTCGGTCTTTGTCAGATAAAACAACAATTGGGCTCCTACCTACAGGCGGAGGAAAATCATTGACTTATCAATTATCCTCTATACTGCAACCTGGAGTCACAATTGTCGTTGACCCACTTGTTTCCTTGATGGTTGACCAAGTTCGTGGATTGCATGCATTAAGGATTGACGCAAGTGATTGTGTCAATAGTGGTATGGATGCAAAAATGAAAGCAAAGAAGCTAAACATGCTACAAAATGGCTCGCTTCAATTTATGCTTCTTTCACCTGAAAGGTATATGATGGAGAATTTCCGCGATAGCCTAATCTCCATGACAGAGAAGAACCAAATATTTTTCGCTTATGGCGTTATAGATGAAGTTCACTGCGTATCTGAATGGGGGCATGACTTCCGTCCTTCATATTTGCATCTTGGACGCAATATGATAAACTTTATGCGCACAAAAACAGGTCGTCCATTGTCTGTTATCGGATTAACTGCCACTGCGTCATTTGATGTTCTTGCAGATGTTGAACGAGAGCTAACGTTAGGTGGCAATCTTACCATTGACAGTGAAACTATCGTCCGTTCTGAGGACGATTCGCGTCCTGAATTAACATATCGCATCATCAATGTTGAGTCTGATTTTGAGCCGCTAAGAGAAGAACACAATCAACATCTGTTGAAAGCGCAATCAGAATGGGATTTGAAGGACATCGTTGCAGAATCAAAAAGACGAAAGATGCATGAACTGCTAAAACAAATTCCTAATGATATTCAACTATATAACACGGGTGATGAGAACAAAGAATGTCATTTAACGGATTATGTTGCTTCACAATTCTATGATGCCGATAACAATGGAAAATTTCATAATGCAGGTATCGTATTCTGTCCTCATGCCCATGGTACATTTGGCGTAGAGGACAATGAATGGGGAACTCATCAAGGAATATCAACAGATTTGGAGGCTGAATGCGGAGCTTCATTGAAAATTGGCACCTTTGTTGGTGGTGACAAGCCTTCAGGCGACATGAGTAGATTCAATGAAAATGATTTGAACCTTATGGTCGCGACCAAAGCATTTGGCATGGGAATAGACAAGCCAAATGTGCGGTTTACAATCAATTTCAATCACCCTTCTTCTATTGAAAGTTTTGTACAAGAAGCAGGACGTGCTGGTCGTGACAAAAAACATGCTATAGCATATATCTTGTATGACTCTTCAGAATTCATACATCTTACCACTGATAAAGTAAACGATCTTCGTGTCGCAATACGTAAAACTTTGAATGTAGACCCTATATGGTTGGAGTCTTATGTAAATAAATTTGTGCTGCGCTCTGATTTCATTGCGTTATGCAATGATAATAATTGTGGCAAAGACGTTTCACAGCAGCTCATGACTATATGCAAGGAAAAAGGATTCATAGAAAGTGTGGACAAGGACATTGTTCTATGGTTTCACAATAACTCCTTTCGCGGCTTGTACAAAGAGAAAGTTATTCTTATAGAATTGACAGACAGGATTCTCAATGTCAAGCCAACTCAACTTCAGAAGGTTCAAGGATTACTCATTGATGAAACCGGTAATGATGATGTTTTGCTGAAACTTGACCTCAACAAAAATGCGGTTAAAATTCTGTCTAAGGAAAACGTTCAGAATCAATATGGTTATGTTTTTCTAGACCATCTTACCCCAATATTTAAATTCATCCATTTCAAACTTGCAGAATGTCAGCATATCAGCAAGACATTAATAAAGCTTCTCCGTGGCTTTAACGATCATTCGGCACATGCACTTCTCCATCCTTTAGAAGGCGTGGACAATTCAGAAGAAGGCATTTATAGTGCTATGTCGAAAGCCAATGCCGATGGCTATGTATACGTGACAGTTTCATGGGAGAATCAAGTTCAAAAGGACTTTGAACAGTTTGAGGAGTCCATCAGGACAGAGATATCAAAGATCGCACATGAACAAGGGTGGTTTGACCTTTGCGAGGATAGATATGGAAAGTTTAAACTCAACTTGGTGGGTGACTTCGATGAGTTAATTGCTCAAATAAGTAAATGTTCTGGTGATGCAAGATGGCTTAGATATCATGCTGCAAATAATATATACAGCAGACTAAGACAATTATTCTGCAAAAAACGTGACAAAGATGACACCGACAAGGCAATCTATCGTTTATGCTGCATTGGTTTGGTTGAAGATGTTACCATTGATTACTTGTCACAAACATACGAATTGAAAATTCGCAAGAGATCAGAGGAAGAGTTTAAACATTTCATGCTTGATTTCTTCTTGAAATACTATTCTTTTGAACAAGCCAGTAAAAAGGTTGAGCAGATAGACGAACAAAAAGGGCGCAATTACCTTGACAAATGCTTAGGATTCCTTACAGCATTTGTATATGACAATCTGGAAAAGAAGCGATTTCGCGCTATTGAAGACATGCGCATTGCTTGCGAGGACAGTATCATCCATCAAGAGGCCGAACATAATGACAAATGGCTGAAAGAGTTTATCCACTTGTATTTCAATTCAAAATATGCGAGGCATGATTACGAGGTCAATGGTGAATGCTATTCTCTTTCCAAAGACACAGATGAGAATGGAAAAGAAGATTTCGATACTGTACTAAAATACATTGAAGTTGTCTCAATAGACAACTCTGGAAGCGAAGTAGACAATCTGAAACATCTTTATGGTGCTACATTGCTATGCTTAAGGGCGCATCCCGACAATGCATCTCTTCTTTTACTACTCACTTATTGTATTGCTTTTTTAGGTGCTGGAAGTAATGACACACTAAAGAGCAATGCATTGAATGGCTATATTGACGGATTTATGTCATTATACGAAAGAGAAAAAAGCGAAATATGGAAGCATGTAGACCGATTTAATGATCTTCTTGCTCTCAAAGCTAAAGAAGATTTCATCAAAGTGGATCTTATTAAAAACGGCAAAGAAGCATTAATGCTTTTTATCCACGAGAAGAAATTTAATTATTTCACAGAAAAATACGTAAAAACAGGCAACGATAAAGATAATAATAGAAATAACGATAAAAACAAATAAACATGGCATACGATATTAATGCGGCTTTAGAACGCCTTGAAAACAACCTTGCTGAAGTTGAGTCAGCCAAGAAACAGGTTGAAAAGACAATTGCTACAAGCGAAAGTTTGCAACAAATCATTGGGAGATACACAAATACTCTCAATGCTATGGGAAAAGATATCTCTTCATTTATTGAAGAGATACGCAATTTTCAAGATATCAATACTTCTGAACTTAGTTCAATTGTTGATGCTCTTAAAACATCTTGTGAATGCGCAATAAATAAATTCAATGCAGATGTCAAGATTGCAATTAAAAACTATAATAAAAAGTTTGCGGAAACAATAGTAAATTTCGGTTCCGAGAACGAGAAACTACGTATTCAAGTTAATAAACTGAATTCTCTTCAAAAGGTTCTGAACGATGCAACAAAAGAGTTGAATGAAATAGGAAAGAAGGTTGATATCCTTGCAGCAGAATCGAAGAATTCGCAAGGCAAACAAGACAAAATGCTTGCAAGTATCAAGTCCGAGATTGAAGCATTACCATCTTCTGTAAAATCACACGCAGAAGTAATTGTGTCTGAGGTAAAGAACCGTACTTTAGATTTAAAGGCTAAGTCTGAAGAAATCATCGGAGATGTTTCCAAGGCAATTCAGACACTTGATAATCAAAATTCTGTACTAACAGAAACGAAAGGGCTTTGTAATGGCATAAAGACTGATTTGGAGAACTTGAAAGGTTCTATAGATTGCCAATTTGAATCTATGAAAAGGGCCATAAATACAAACCGATGGATTGTAATCATCGGTTTATTAGCGCTCATCGTTTTGCATTTTATAAAATTCTAACAACAACACAACCATGAATAATATTAAGTACGGTTTGGCAAATGCTTGATGCAGAACTCATAATAAAACATTTAGATAATAGCTTTGCCTATGACTCACAATGGATATTGTGCTGAAAACGGAGGATATCCACCCACCCAAAACGGGGATATCCGTTCACTTATCCAGCTCTTTAGGCGAAAGGAATTGCAAAACGAGACTTTTCTCTAGGATACCGAACCGATATCATTTCATCTACAGTCCTTCAAGCTATTCCTCGTCGAAGTGCTTTACACATGCCTCATAAACGTATTGAACAGACAATATGGTGCCGATGAGGAAGTTAGGGGATTGTTTGAGTTCAGAGAGTCCACGGTGGCAATAGAACTTACGCTCATTGTCTATGAACAATTGGCAACACAGGGCGGGCCTGCCCGCCCTGTGATGCCCTGTCACCGTCTTAACGTTTTCGAAAACGGTTACGCGCTGCTGCGGATGTCCCCACGGCAACATCAAACTGCGCCTTCATTTGCCGAACATCTTTTTTATTTCAGCCTTAGTCATTCTCGTAGTTGGAAATTTTGTGGCAAGCTCATGGTCTATCGCCTTGCCTTCTCTATACATGGATGCAACAGCATCTGCAAAGCCATAGCCGCTTCCGTCAGACCACTTTACGCATTGCTGAAGCCGCTTGTCGTATTTCTCCCACAAACCGTTTACAGCAATATACTTGACTGTTTTGTCAAAGTTGCTTTCAACGGAGTCGTAATATTGCTCCCACATATCACCATAGTCGTAGGTGAACTGGGTAGCCCATTCCATATACGACACCATCAGTTCCGCAAGGGCATCAGCAGACGGCTTGAGTTTCTTGAAGTCCGCCATGGCCTTTCTGCACACAGAAAAACGTGTCTTCGGTTCTCGCCGTTTCTTGGGATAGAATTCCTCACAGATGATACTCTTGTACTCTTCGAGTTTTTCTTTCTCGTCTGGACAGGCATAGTACTCCAAGTATTCCTTGGCTTCCTTTCGGGCGGAATACAGTTCAAGCACCATTTCTATGATTTCAGCCTTCGTCATAGACTGGAGCAGCTTCTTTATTGTCGTTTTTGACATAGCAATCCGTTCTTATCCTTTTTTCGTATCGTTTTCTTTTTCCTCACTAAACGCATTTATCTCGTCAGTAAGGACTTTCTGTAATTTCTCTTTCGGTACTATCAACTGATAATCCGCCACTCCGATAGGCTTACCCATATCTTCAAGTGCGAGTTTCACCTCTACACGGTCTTTCTCCGCACAAAGTATGATTCCTATAGAACGGTTATCTGCTCGTACCAATGCCTGGGTCTCATACATATTGAGTTTGATGGCATTGAGAAGCAAGTCGCTATTCCAGCCTTTGGTTACGGTTTCCTGCGCATAATAGAGCGTAGCTTCATCATTCAGTCCCTTGCTCAACAGCATCAGATTGTGCGACCACGGCAAAAGTGCTACGCTGCGTAGCACTTTCTCATCATGCCCAGCATAACGCTCATAGAATTTCTTCATGTTCCAAAGTTGACGTGGTGAAATACCCATCTTTGGATAGCGTTCTTTCAGGTCTGCTGACAACCGTTTTACAACGCTATCGCCATACCCACTTTCAATCTTGCGCTCATGAAGCATTTGACGAAGCTTTGGTTATCTATTTTATGCAAATGTTCATAAGGCTATCCATCGTTTGGTCCAAGGACTCTTTATACAAAAGGCCCTCAATGTATTCGGCCGGAATGGATGAATACCCATATTTCGCTCCAAGTACGGCACACGCCACTGCCGCATTGGTATCAGCATCGCCTCCCGCATTCACCACAGCAAGGAGCCCCTCAACAAATGAAGCAGCATGCCAGTAAGCCCAAAGAGCCACGGACAATGTGACTAAAGTATAGCCCATGTGGTCATAATCTACCAAATCCTTGACATCGGATTCATCCCACGCTTTGTCCACATAGTCGCAGATCTCTACATCATACGACAGTGCCAAACTTCTTATTTGAAGAAATGTCGGAGGCTGCATACCATAAACCAATGCGTGTATAAGTTCGGTCACTATCACGCACGAACCGACACATCTAGGATCGTAATGGGTGAGCCGACAGATCTGCTCTGCACAAGTCCTGACTTCCTTCGGAAAAAGTCCAACGACAGATGTACGCATCAAGCCACCATTTGCCGCAGATTGGTAATTGCTCATCTTCCAAATCATGTAAGAGACCTCAAACGGCTTCTCCGTATAGTCTCCCGTCATCAAGACCTTATAGGTGTGCTCACCAATACCCATAGGGATGCCGTCGGCCCATTTCTTGAAGTGCTGGGCAATATTTCTAGAATTGACACCTTGGTCCTCTATGACTGCGTCAGCAATGCACAGCATCATGTCTGTATCATCAGTCCAATCGCCAATTTTCCATCGCTTCCGATGTCTGTCCTGGTATATCTGCTCATAGTGTTGTAGTCCATGAGGATATTTCCAAGCAATATCCTCATCTATCATGAATTCCGTTCCCAATCCGAGCGCGTCACCTATGGCTTGACCATAAAGGCAACCTCTAAATCTGTCAATCGTTTTCTGCTCCATAGCCGTATGAATCTAAATGTCGACATAGTTGATGAAAGCGAATCCCACCGTGAAGCTTTTTTGCTTTCATTGCCTTTTTCTTATATGTAATGGAGTTAGATGGCATTGAAGCCGTTGTCGATACTTTTCCTATTTACCAATGCAAAGATACTTATAAATACTGAAACATGGCTTCTTGATCAAAAAAACTTTGAAAGAAGTGAGATTCTCGGCTTTTATTTGTACCTTCGCTCTGCGATTCAGGATTTCACGGTGTTTGCTCTCACGACACCAAGGCATGTGAAATATCTGACAGGATCATGTTCTGAGCAATCATTGGCTGCTCAGACAGGCTTAGGAAAGGCCTGATGGTAGAGTTTAGGTAACAAGGATAATAAAATGAAAATAAAGAATCTATTTTTGCTGGCATCCCTGGCCATGGTGATGCCAACGACAGCGCAAACTCCTCTGGAGGATTTCAAGCGAGACATCACGCTCTCGGGTAGCAACTATGTGGCTTATCGTGGCCCGCAGAAGGAGCTGACTCCTGCGCCCAAGGGATACAAACCCTTCTATCTGAGCCACTATGGTCGCCATGGCTCCCGCTATATGATTGGCAAGGAGGCTTACGATGTGCCTTACTTTGCTCTGCTGAAGGCGAAGCAGGAGGGCAAGCTCACGGCCAAGGGCGAAGAAACACTGGCAAAGGTGAAATTGCTTCGCGAGGAGGCAAGAGGACGCGACGGCGAGCTGACTCCGCTCGGAGCACTTCAGCACCAGGGGATAACCAAGCGAATGATGGAAAGATTTCCTGAGATCTTTGCTGGCGAGACCAATATTGAGGCACGAAGTACGGTAGTGATCCGATGCATCCTCTCCATGGAGAACGGTTTGCAGCAGATGCTCCGCATGAATCCGAAGCTCCATATCTTCCATGATGCCAGCGAGCACGACATGTACTATATGAATCATGGCGACAGATATCTTGACAGCCTGAAAAACTCGGTGGGCAGAAGGGTTGTGCTGGCGGAGTTTGCCAAGAAGCACGTTTGCTATAGCCGCGTGATGCAGGAGCTTTTCAACGACCCAGCGTGGGTGAGACAGAATATCGACCAGAGCGATCTGAACAGGAGGCTATACGAGATGGCCAGTTCCATCCAGGGCACGGAGTTGAGGGGCAAGGTCTCTTTGTATGATCTCTTCACCGAGGAAGAATTGTATCAGAATTGGGTTGCCGCCAACGCCTGGTGGCAAATGAGCTTCGGCTATTCTCCCTACACCGGTAATGTCCAGCCTTTCTCCCAGCGCAACCTTCTGATGGATATTATCGAGAAGGCTGACAGCTGCATCGCCCTCCAGCACCCTGGAGCCACCCTGCGATATGGCCACGACACCATGGTCACTCCGCTCACCTGCCTTTTGGATCTGAACGGTTATGGCGAGGAGATCAAGGACCCAGAGAGAATCTCCTCTCAATGGTTTGACTACAAGATCACCCCGATGGCCACCAACCTTCAGTTTGTGTTCTATCGCAACAAGGCGAACGACATTCTGGTGAAGGTCTTGCTTTGCGAGGACGAGGCCACGCTCCCCATCAAGAGCGACGTGGAGCCTTACTACCACTGGAACGACTTCAAGGCTTATTGTCTGGAGAAACTGAAGGAGTATAAGAATTAAGCGGCTTAAAAACAAGCGGCTTAAGAAATAAGAGAGAGAGAAGCCTTTGGCTCGTTTGCCATAAGTAGTAGTCATACTACCAACATGGGAAACGGGCCAAAGGCTTCTTTCTAAAAGACTAAAAACCAAGCACGCACCGGCGCCCCGCCCAAGAGACGAATTGTCTCCCGGCACTTAGGCATACGAATGCATACCCGTCATGAAATAGTTGACACCGAAGTAGGTGATGACGACGGCCAGGAAGGCTGCCAAGACATAGATATGGTAGCGTCGAGGACGGTCCGCCTTGACGATCGGCGTTTGGTGGAGAGGGACTGCGTAGATCATCAACAGGATGAGGGCCCAGGTCTCTTTGGGGTCCCATGACCAATAGGCTCCCCACGACACATTGGCCCATACGGCACCGACAAAAATGCCAATGGCCAGCAGGGCGACCGCCGGATAGAGCAGGAAGCGCGAGAGGGCCGTGAGGCGCGTCAGCAGGTCGCCGTCCTTTAGCTGCAGACAGCGCAGGGCGATCAGCGCTACAAGGGCAAAGAGGGCATAGGAGAGCATGACCACGGCCACATGGATAGACAAGAGCGGCGACTGGAGCACGGGCATCAGTTGGGTGATCTGAGGACTGCCCACGGCTATCATCGACACCAGCAGGCAGAGGGTGGAGACAAGCGTGCCCAAGACCTTGAGAATCGGCATCCTCCCGGCCATCAGGAGGGACAGAAGGAGGGTGGCCCACGACATGAACAGCATGGTCTCGAATCCGTTGCTCAAAGGGATGTGACCGCTGATGTACCAGCGAAGAGCGAGAAGCAGGGTGAGGTACAGAGCGAGGAGTGCGCAGAACAAGGTATGGAGACGGCTCAGCCACTTAGCCTCCTTGCCGCAAAAGGCGATGATGCAGAACAACAGACTCAGGGCAAGGCTGAAGAAGACCACAGCGCGCTGGGACTGCAAGGTGTTGTAGAGCACCTCGGCTTTGAGAGAGAAAGGAGAGGGCAGTACCTGGCCGGCTTTCTCCTTCTGGAAGAGTTTGATCTTGGCAATCATGGTCTTTGCGCCATCGACATCGTTGGCCAAGATCGACTTGACGAAATAGTCCATGGCGTGATTGACAAACTGAAACTCTGCCTCGGGAATGCCTCTCGGGAGTTCCGTGCTGCCTGGGGTGTACCATTTCAGCCCACCCTGAGAAGGGAGCGGAAAGAGATGGAGCATCTCACCATTGTAGAACATCGTGACGACCTGCACCTTCTCATCCACCTCGCGAAGGGCCTTGCGCTGCGCATCGGAGAGCGTACTGTCCCCTACTCTGTCCTTGAGTTTATACTCATGCTGCGAGGTATAGAAATCGTTGACCGAAGCCCACTCGCCCTCTATGCCAAGCAGCTTCTGCACCTCCTGGCTCTTCACCCGAATGATCGGTTGCGCCTCCCATTCCGTATAGAATATCATCCAGCTCAGGAAGATCTCATTGGCAGAGAGGCCCTCCCAGGTGCTCTTGCCACACAATTTGGTGACAAACTCCGTAGCGGCAGTATTCAGCGGACAGATGCGGCCGTTGTAGAGCACAGCGACACGCCCCATCGCGTCGGCTATTTCGCTGTTGACAGGTGTGACGGAAGGTTTAGCTACAACGGAGGAGGTGGAGAGAAGGAAGAAAAACAGGACCACGGCTCCCTTGGTAGCGACGCGATAGAGCTGGCGGATCCGCGTATGGCGCGAGACCATCGTCCATAGCAGTGCGACGAGCAACAGCAGATAGCCCATGTAGGTCACGGCAATGCCGTAGGGATCATAGGACACGAGCAGCGTCGTGCCACGGAGGTCGGCGTCGTAGGACGACTGATAGAAGCGGTAGCCAGAGACCTGGCCGATATGGTTCATGGAGACCGCCAGATGCTCCGTCTTGTCGCCTTTCTCAGCCACGATGTCGGACTGATAGTCCATGACGGCATTGGTGCCGGGATAGTAGTGGACCTTGAAATCGGAGAGGGTCAAGGAGAACGGAAGGTCGGTTGCTGCCCCATGCTGGTCCACATAGCTCGCCACACTGGCTCCTTGCTTCAGATGGATGGTGCCATCATGGGAAAAAAGATGGGTGACGAAGGCTCCCATGAGTATGAGCAACAAGGCGAGGTGGAGCAGCAGCACGGCCATGCGCTTATGCAACCGGGCTTTGACAATGTAATACACGGACAGGAGGGCAAGCAGCACCCATAGTGCCACAAACCAACCCGTACCATAGATTTGCTCCTTGGCGAAGCCGACGCCATGGAGCTTTTCCACAATAGTGGCAATCCCCATACACACCAAGAGAAGTGTGTACAGGGAAGCCATAAAATAATTGATCAATCTATTATTCACGTTGGATTACGCTATTGTATCAAACGGACTCGATGAAGAAGACGATCTGGTCGCGCTGCGTCTTGGAGAGTGCGCGGAACTTTTTGACACATTCATAGGCATCGCTCTTGCCGCCCTCTGCGGTGCAACCATGCCACATGATAGCCTCGATGACGTTGCGTGCACGGCAGTCGTGCAAGCGCTCCGTACCCGATCCACACTTGCTGGCCAGTCCACGTCCCCAGAGAGGTGTGGTGCGACACCAGCCTGTGCGGATATCGTTCTTCATGAAAAGACGGTGCTGCACCATGTCGGTGTAGGGCCATATCTTCTGATAGGGATAGCGGGGCATGTCGGCATTGGAGAAGAGGCGGTTCGGGTCGCGAATCTCGTCGCTTCCCGTGGTCCATGACGGGCGGTGACAGTTGGCACAGCCGATCTGGGAGAAGAGGGCCTTGCCCGCCTTGAAGTCTTCGGTAGTGGTGTTGCGGGCCGCAGGCACAGCCAGTCCGCGATGCCAGATCATGAGGTTCTTATACTGCTCTTGCGTCATCTCGGCATCCAACTTCTTGCTGGTCAGATAGGTCTTGATGTCACTTGCCAAGTCGCCCGTATGCCACTCCGGATGTTTCTTCTCCGGGTCAATGCGGTTGATATACTCCGTGAAGCCAGCCTGAACCTCAGGGTCCTGCGAGGACTTCTCGGCATAATACTTGCCAGCAAGGTCGAGATAGTGGTAGCGGCGGTCAGGACGCGTCACGTTGGTGATGTTCCAGATGGCATTGGCGCCAGCACCGTCGAGCACAGGTCCACGACTCATGGCATAGGTGAAGCGACGCACATACTTCGTACCATCGCCTTGCAAGCTGTTGCTGTAGTAGCTCTTCCACGTATTGGCGGCCTGATCCCACATGGCGGGGTTGAGCGTGACGTAAGGCGACTCAGCCTGCCATTGTGCCGTGATGTCTTCGTCGGTAATGGCATCGAGCAAGCCCGTGCCATAGATGCCGATAGTGGACTCCAGACGGATGGCGATATTGTCGTCATACTCCGAGGCAGGAATCTCCACATCCTTGCCATTGCGCTGCACATAGACGGGGGCATAGTAGGCAGAGGCAGGGATCGTCACCTCGGGATAGGTGAGGTCGTAGCTTTCACCATCGTCAAACTTGTTGCCCCACTCGTCGGTGTAGTGCTTCCAGGCGATTTGGATCTGCGATTCGTCGATCGGGGCCTTAAAAGGCTTCACGGCCGCGGTCTGAGGCATACCAGCCACCGAGCGGATGTAGGCATTGGTCTGCTTGTCGTAGATGACGAGGAGGTAGCCATTGCGCTCCTGCGTGGCCGAATAGGCATTTTGGCGCGCACCATGTCCGTAGCCTGGGTGGCAGTAGTTGCATCCAGGGCGCACATACACCGGGCCCAAGCCGCGGAAGGCACCCGTGGTGTTGGTATTGAAGTCTTTCTCGAAAAGGTACTCACCCTCGTTGAAGGCCGTCACCATACCTGCATTCTCCACAGCCAGGGAAGGCTGCTTGTAGGCAGTGGAGGAGTTGTTGGTCGTGGTGCCCAACTGACCTCCGGTGAAGTAATCCTCCGGATAGTCTATCTTGGTTCCATCGCCAATCTCCCACGAAAGGGCATCGGACGTATCGTCGGAGCAAGAGGCGATAGCCATGGCACCCAGCAGGAGGCAGAGATAATGGTTATATCTTAATTTCATGTAGCTTATTTCTTGATGTTCTTGATGTTCTTGTAGAGAATCTCTGCCTGGTCGCAGAGGGCCGTATAGGTCTTGACGATGACGTTATCGACGTAGTTGGCGTTGATCACCTTGCACTGCGCCTCCACGGCCTGGTTGCCGGCATAGGTCTTGAGCGTAGCGCCCAATGCCTCCAGCGAACCGTCCAACTCTTCCAGAGCATCAATGGCCTTCTTGGCAGAGGCGTCGGTATAGTTGAGGGCAAACGGACTCTTCATGGCCTTGATGCTACTGAGGGCCGCATCCATCTTGCTCTGCACGGTCTGTGCCTGGGTCTTGAGGGTGGCGTTGCCCGCATTGAGGCAGAAGTAGATGAGCGACTTATCGTTGGGCGTGGTGGCATCGACTGCTCCATACAGGGCACTCTTGCAGCCGGCTATGTTGTCATAGAAATCCACGATGCTGTTGTAGGCGTATGGCGACTCGATATAGGAATCGTCCTGGCCCGACCAGGGCAGACCAATCTTCGAACCTGCCACCTCGCCGATGATATCGCGCGCACCTTCGATGATCTGGAAGGTGGCGTCGAGGTTGCTGGAATAATCGGTCGAGGGAGTGTTCTTGAACAGACCGCCGAAGTCCTTGTAACTGAGTCCCTCGCTGCTCACATTGCCATCGTCCTGCAACTTGTTGTGGGTCTTCAGATAGTTGAGAGTCTCATTGTATCGGGTGCCACTCTTGGCTCCCTCCCACGTGGTCTGCAGCACACAAGTGGCCTGACAGAGGTCCTTGGCCACGGCGCACACATACTGATACTCCAGGTCGGTGAGCTGACTGATGTCGCGCGGATTGCCCTGACGGAAGAGCACATACTCAATACCGTGATAGCCCAGCAAGCCCGAGTTGAGGAGTCGGACTTTGTTCTCGATGTCCGACATGATGCTCTGGTCGCGCAGCACGTTGGCGAGGGCGGCTTGATCTACAGGCCAAGTGTCGGTGTGCGGATCGATGGAGTATTCGTCGGCAGCACCAAAGAGGAAGGCCTCCGACTTCTCCCAGTGGGCACGGGCCACGCGCCATTGCTTGCAAGCCGCATTAAGCGCCTCCTGACTACCGGTAACCACTTCTGTCTTCACATCGTCGTCTGAAGAGCAAGAGGCCATGAAGCCACATGCTCCAATGCCCAGCATGAGGGCAAAAGAATAGTTCTTGAGATTCTTCATTTTTTATCTTTTTTGTTTGGATATTACTTTACTTGAGGAACCACTCCTTTTACTTAAGGAACCATCCCTGATAGGCAATGCTCAAGCTGATACTTGGCTCATTGTTGAACGGCTGAACATACAAGGGACTGTCGCTGCTCAGTCCTTTGTTGTTGGGCTTCTTGAAGGCGCGATAGGCGTACTCACCCTTGATGACGATCTGCTTGATGGGGTGGTAATTGAAGCCCACGGTGGTAATATAGGGAGCGCAATGGCGGTACTGGCTCTTGTACGTGCCTGCCACCATCGAGTCGTAATGGTCGAAACGGCCGAAAAGGTACAGTTTCTGTCGGTCTCTCAGTCCTTGGATCTGCGAGAAGAGATTGTAGCCCGCCTCGATACTGTAAGCCAATGCGTTGCTGCCAATATTGGTGTTGTGGAAGGGGTTGCCGTCCTGGTACTTATGGTGTGTGGAGTTGGCCTTGTTGTAGGTCGAGATGCGATCAGCATCAGAAAGGTGGGCATAGACCACGCTGCCTCGCACAATCCAGTTCCATCGGTTGAGTTGGAAATCGCCCGAAATGATCGAGAGTGCGCCTTTGACATCATCATAGATGGCGCCAGGATCCTTGATAGAGTTGCGAAACGTATGACCATAATAGCCACTTACGCCCACACGAAGGCCCTTGACGGAGTAGTTGTCGATGCGTGCGGCCAGGGCGTAGGTGTTGGCTACCTTGAACTCGTAGGGGCTGGTAGCACCTGGGTGGACGAAGTTCTCGCCCGTGAAGCTCTCGGAGTTCAAACCAGAAAGGAACTGCATTTCGTATCGCCAGTCCTTGACACGTCCCCAGAACGAGACGCCCAGCTGATGCCAAGTGTTGGGCAGGATAGCGGCTTCGCCCTCCGGACGATAACAGGTGAAGAAGTTCAGGGGCTCATGATGGGCATTGGAATAACCCACAGGCACGATGATCTCACCAGCCTTGACGTTGAACATTCCATTCCAGAAAGCCTTGTTCAACCAAAACTGCTCGAGCGCCACCTCGCCACCTTTCTCCGTCTCGGCCTCATACTCGCCTGACTCTTCCGCTTCTACTTCCACGGCCGTCTCGTTGCCGCCGTGTTCAAACTCCACCTCGGTGCCAAACGTCCAACCGTGGCCAAAGTCATAGCCCAAGTTGAACGTGACATGGGGAAGGTCAAAGCGCCCGTGGCTATTGTCGTCCTTGTAGCGTGCGGGGGCATTGTATCTGTTGAAACTCTGACTATAGAAATTTCGGGACATCACCGCTTCGCCATAACCTCCAAGGGTCAAACGGGAGAGGGCTTTCTCTACTTTGCTCATACGGACGGTGTCGGCCACCTGCCTTGTGGCTCCCGTCACAGCATCCACAGACTGTGCCATACATACGGTTGCACTGGCTGCACACACCACGATGGACATTACTTTTCTAAACATAATTTGTGGTTTATTCTTTTTTGGGTGCAAAGGTATGGGTTAGTTGACGGGAGCACAATACACAAATATGGTGATTTTGATACACCAACTCGCTACACGCATACTCAATTCGTATGAGTTGCGTTTTACGCATCACGAGGAGGAACCTACCGTGCTGAGCACGCGAGCAACCGTTCTTACCCAAGGATAATCGAGTTTGAGGAGGCAAAAGAGTTTGGCCCTGAGCTGAATAACGAAGGCGCTTAACCATAATTAACTTGCCTGACATGCTTTCGTAACTATTCAGCAATAACACTCCTTTGAGTTTTTTGTCAACAATCCTGACAAAA
>OCHM01000478.1_pt1 | contig 26035 bp, 28 predicted proteins | sample 1538901 | NCBI WGS metagenome assembly OCHM01 (sample SAMN04571734, study PRJEB22368) | human gut metagenome | biome: human gut; material: stool | host: Homo sapiens | place: Luxembourg | collected 2012-11-08 | reverse complement strand
TTTGACCCATATAACGCCATATAAATTGTTTATAAGGCTCTTTTTTGTAGAAAAACAAAAACTCGTTGTACATCCACATAAGAACGTACAACGAGTTTTTAGTTATTTATATTGGGAGTTTTGACACGCCCTCACGTAGCCACAAAACATTTAAAGGTAAAAAGGTAAAAGAATAACAGGATAACATATGAAAACACAAGACCCCAACAGCACCCCGTCTCACCGAACGCAGAAGGCTGCATCGGTGAGCGACATGACCGTCGGATCGCCACTGCGCCAAATCACGAAGTTCGCACTGCCATTGATACTTGGCTACATCCTTCAGCAGATGTACCTCGTCATCGATGCCGTCATCGTAGGCAGATGGATTGGTGTAGAAGCATTGGCAGCCGTGGGCGCATCCACCTCCATCACCTTCCTCGTTATGGGCTTCTGCAACGGAGCCTGCGCAGGCTTCGCCATACCCGTAGCGCAAGCGTTCGGGGCGAAGGACTACCGCAAGATGCGCATCTACGTAGCCAACGCTGTTAGAGTGTCGGCTGTCATTGCCACGGTGATAATGGTGCTATCGCTTATGTTCTGCCACCGCATCCTGCAGATGGTGAACACCCCGACCGACATCTTCCACGATGCCTATACGTTCCTCATGCTGCAGTTCGCAGCCATACCGCTCACGTTCGGCTTCAACCTCCTCTCCGGTCAGATACGCGCACTCGGCAACTCGCACCAGCCGTTCTACTTCCTCATCACTTCCGCCCTCGTGAACATCCTGCTTGACGTTGTGCTCATACTCTTCTGTGGCATGGGCGTAGCAGGAGCCGGCATAGCCACATGGCTCTCGCAAGCAGTCTCCGTAGCATTGTGTATATGGTATATACGCAAGCACATGCAACTGCTCATTCCGCAAGGCGACGAACGTCGCTACGACAACCGCCGCACGAGCATACTGCTCAACAACGGTGTGCCGATGGGCTTGCAGTTCTCCATCACCGGCATTGGCATCATCATGCTGCAGAGTGCCAACAACGCTCTCGGCACCACCTGCGTAGCAGCCTTCACCGCCTCGCTCCGCATAAAGTATCTCTTCACCTGCGTCTTCGAGAACATCGGCGTAGCAATGGCTACCTACTGCGGACAGAACCTCGGAGCACAGCGCATGGACCGCGTAACACGCGGCGTGAAGGATGCCATACGCTTCATGCTCGTCTACTTCGTCTTCACCTTCCTCGTGATATATCCCTCTGCCGACTATATGATGCAGCTCTTCGTAGACAGCGGCGAGGCTGCCGTGGTGAGCAACCTGCGCAGTACATGCGCATCAACAACTACTTCTACCCCACCCTCGGACTGCTCACCATTCTGCGCTACTCCATTCAGGGACTCGGCTTCAGCAACCTCTCCATGCTCAGCGGCGTGATGGAGATGATAGCACGCTGCGGTGTCAGCCTTTGGCTCGTGCCAGCTATCGCCTGGACCAGTGTCTGCTTCGGCGACCCCATAGCCTGGATCATGGCAGACTTGTTCCTTATCCCAGCATTTCTGTGGGTGCAGCGTAGATTGAAAAGCAATGTGACATAGTCGTACCCGATTTAAATTAATCCAACATGACAAAAGTTCGGCTTCGACAGTAGTTGTTTATATCATCAAAACACTACTTGTATTATGACTGTTTGCCGTTTCTATTGACAACAAATAGCCCTAATAAATTTAAAACTTCACAGCACAAATATTTTTCTTATTTTCTTTTTTAGTCTTGTTTAGTTTTCATATCTTTGCAGTCAAATTATGACAATTCTATAAAGAATAAGTCTATTGATTTTAATCTAACCTCTGAACAATAACATTGGAAGATAACACCAAACAGCCTTTAACGGCTAACGCTTCATTGTATAATGGGCAACCTACCGACACTGGTTCGTTGTGTTCAAGTGCAAGACTTACCTCTTGTACGCCCTCCATCTCAAAGAACAGAGGTGGGGTGTCGGTAGAGAATGTGCCTAACGAAAACAAACAGTGGTTCGTGCTGCGAGTTTCGTATGGGGCTTTCTTGCAGACAAAATCTACATGAGCAAGGCAAGCCGGAAAATTCTCAAGGAATATAAGATAAAGACCTGTTGTAAACCATTAGGCCGACTACCCAAGGAACCCAGAAGTCTTGAATATTTCGAAAAGATGACTAAGGCCATCGGAGAACGAAATGAAGCCAAATGCTCTTTCGGCACAGACCAAAAAATTATCGAGCCTACATAAGAGACAAGTATCCCCAAACTGCAGTATGCAGGACAAGAATGTGCTACTTTGTTAAGAACGTGATGAAGTTCATTAGAGAACTTTGTCTTGCTCTTTTCGAATTTTGGCTCAATTTATGGACAGATGCCATTGCAAAGTATAGAGTCCACTGCTTTGCTTCCATGGCAATTTATTAATCCAGTGGACACTGATTAGCATATGAATAAAAAACAAATAATAAGAGAAGTTGCAAAAAGAACAGGTTTTTCCCTTCGTCTTTCTTCAATTGTTATAAAATGCTGTATGCATACAATAATTTCAGAATTGAAACAAGGAAATAGAATTTCTTTAAAAGATTTTGGCGCATTTAGTGTTGTTAAAAGACATGGAAAGACTTATTTTGATTTTCGAGAAAGAAAAATCAAAAAATCACTATCCAAAAATTCTGTAAAATTTGTACCATACAAGAACTTCAAGAAGCAGTTATGTTTAAATGTTGTTGATATTCATTCTGTAAATGATGGTTCACTTGAGAATAAAATCACATTAGAAGATAGCGTATACAAAAGATCACTGCCCGACCACGGGAAAATTGATTCTAATAACTATGGGCAACAGAATATAGGGGAACGAACTATTCATAAGCAAGATTTGTCTGAGAATATACTTGTATTTAACGGAAATTTCCCTTATGACAAATTCCAAGGAGAACTTGACCATACAAATTTCCCTTCTATAATGATTCCACAACAAAATACTTCTATTCTTATTCCTCAACCAGATAAAACAGGAGCGACCATAGGTGTTATGGAACCTGTGTTGTTTAGTCGTTTACACAAGATGTGCGAAGAACTTAGCTGCATTAAAATTTTAGACAACGTAAAGTTACCAATATTGAATAGAAATTATTCGTATAGGCCAGATATATGTCTTTGTTGGGAAGAAAAAAATCTATATATAGATATTGAAGTAGATGAACCTTATGATATTGTAAGTCGCAAACCTATACATTATAAAGAGAGTGGTGATAATTTGCGTGATAGATATTTTATTAGAAATGGATGGTGTGTGATTCGTTTTACTGAGCAACAAGTACACGATAATATAGAAGGTGTAACCAACTATATTAAACGTTTGTTAAGATGGTTGACTAATGATGAACGTATAAAATTCGATGAGGATTCATTAAATTCTGTAGAAAGATGGTCTTATGATCAAGCAGAACAAATGGCATCTGATAATACAAGGGAAGAGTATCTTGATTTGCTAGATGATGTTTCTACTAAACACATACAAACGAACAATATTTCTAAAATTACAAATACAGGAAAAAATGTTTTCTTAAAACCTGATGAAGATATATTACTCCCCAAAAAAGAATCTAAATGGGTATCTATCATCAATGATATAGCCAAATCAAAATGTGATTATTGTAAAGTAATTCAAACGGATGGATATCAATGGATCTATGATAAACATATTACAATTATTTCTAAAAATGGTAATGAGTTTATAACAGGAAAGAGTCCATTTAATTACGATCTTGAGATTTCGATTGACAAAATTGCTGATTTAGTGCCATTGGAGACACTGTTCTCTGAGATTAAATGGAAGAAACATGATGGTATGTGTTTAAAAGACTTTCATAAAATGAGAGAAATTCTTTTTGATGCTATAGCAAATGGTAAACCGATATGGTGCGCTTATCGTTCTAATAACTCTGGATATAGCAAACGTTTTTTAAGTAATTTGGTGTATTGTTGGAGGGAGCCTAATGCACAATCTCCTCATATCGGGTTAGGCCATGGTGCTAAATATGAGTTGAGCTCATTATCCCATTTTTTTGCATATTGTTCGAATAGACAGGAATTCAGAATGTTTGCTACTGATTACCGACTCGAAGAGTTAATAGTACTGAACTGTGATCATGTATATTTATGTCCTGAGGTATATGAAAGAAGTTTTGCAAGACTGATAATGTCCATATATGAAGGCAATAATGGGAATGCTTTTTTTGAAAATGCAGATAAAATCCTAGAAATTATGCCAAGGAAGGAATTAGAATCTCCAATAACTCAGGTCAATTTAGCAGATTATCAAGTAATGAAAGGTAATATTGATAAGGCTGTAGAATTGTATCAACAAAAGCCATATAAATATTTCCTTGAACCTTCTTGTACTTGGGGAGAGGCGTGTATTGCTGACATTAAATATTTTATAAATTTATTCGAAGAGCATCAGACTAGTAGTCCTAATTATGCTAAAAAATTATTGCATAACTTTAGGGAGGTTTTAAAACGGTTAATGCAATCTAATTGGATGCGAACAAATTAAGCATTACTTAATGTTTACTGAATAAGTCATCACAAGCGAGTTCCTCAGAGATAATGATATGTGTCTGTTGAGTCGTTCCGCAAGGTTGTTGTCCAGACGATGATGCCAAGAGCAGACGGCATCATCGTCTGGAAGATATGTTGCTAAATGATTTTATTTATTGATTACCAAGCTATTGTTGTCCAACACAACATGATGGGCAAAAGAAAGGGTTGTTCCGTCGAATACTGCCGACACGTCTACGCCACGGCGCACAAGCTCGTCGATAAGAGCCTTGTCATGGGCTGCTCGCATGGAGTTGAAGCCACGATTTCCTACCTGACTGTTAAATGATTCGACAAGTGAAGTGAGTGTACAAACTGCGAAACGCGCAGCGAAATCGTTGTAAAATGAATTGTTCATAATAACTTATTTCAGTTTATACAACCTAACCACTATGTATTAATAACCATAATACAAACGATTCAATTCCCTATTATCATTCTCTAGTTTTTTAGGATAATAGTCACCAAGGAATTACATTGAGCCAGCCATTCCAATAAAGAAATAGATAACACCTACAATGATACCAACGATGAGACCATACTGAGCATATTTTTTTGCATTATCAGCGGCTTCCTGCGCACCAGAGTAGTCTCCACTTCTATAGAGCCCATCAACTTTTGCAGCATGAATGATTGCTACAATACCAAGAGGTAAGCAGCAGAACAGAGTACTCAAAACCAGACCATATTGTTGTCTGGTTTTGAGTTTTGGTTTCCCATAAATAAAAAGTTTTAAATTAGTAAATTACTTGTGATGCGATATATTCGCTTAACTATAGTTATATGTATTTTCTCATTAGTGTCCCGTAAAAAGTGGCACTAATGATGTTATTAAAACAATTGTGTCACTTGATAAAAATCCTTCCTGTTCCATAGCATCTGCTGCAACTATAAACATATCCGTCGTTACTTTGCACTCGTCCTCGTCCGTAGCATTGCATACAGTTTACCATTCGAGGCTGCGAGGTTGTTTGCGCATTACTTCGAGTAGTGTTATTTAACATACGACTACCACCAATAACCACACCTCGTTGGACATTAGAATTTTCTGCAGCACTTGCTGTCGCTTTATTTCCTAATTTCTTTGAAGCCTGTGTAGCACTGTTTACACTTGTCTTAATTTTATTGGTAAGTTTTGCAACAGACGAACATCTACTTGCAGTCAACACCATAATAAATGAGACTCCTAAAAGAATTTGTCCTACAATTTTCATAGTTTCTAATATTTATATAAAGAATAAAAATTTTACAATATACACTACAATCGCAATTATAATCAGAATATACAAGCATCCGACAAAGCTAAACTCTGGTTCTTTTTCTTGTGTGGGGTTTTGCCTTGGAGTACTGTTTCTGTCTTTTGGAAGACGTATCTTGGGGTTTTCAACAAAAACCGTTGCGTCTTCTGTATCATCTACAAGCACCGTTGTATCATCATATGACGATCCTGTCCATTTTTTTGATTCCATTATCGTCAGAATTTCATCAACGCTTTTAGGTCGTTTCTCTCTATCTGTATTCATTAGCCAAGCAACAAGGCATCTCATTTCATCGGATACACCTGGCATTGGCAATGCAATGTGCTTGTCGCGTGTTTTGTCCTCATTAAGTGCCGTCCATGTTGGTATCTCATTACAAGTAAGCAGATAATATATGGTGGCGCCAAGAGCATAGAAGTCCGACCATGGCCCCAATTTATCGTAACTTCCATCAATCTGTTCTGGCGGAGCATAGCGGTCTGTTCTTGCCATACCTGTAAGAACAGTTGCTCCAACGCCTCGCATGTAATCCTTACTTGCACCAAGGTCTATCAGCTTAACATAGCCACGTGCTGTCACCATAATATTCGCAGGCTTTATGTCAAGATGCAATAGCCCAACAGAGTGTATAGCTGAAAGACCATCCAGGATTTGTCTCAGATAATTCCGTACAGTTTTCTCTGAATATGGTATTCTACGTTGTTGCAGTCTTCCCTTTAAGTCATCACCGTCTACGTACTCCATTACATAATAGGCTGTTCCATTTTCCTCGAAACAATCACAAACCGTCACCACATGAACATTGGAAATCTGTCTGAGGCGCTCATATTCTTTCTTGAACTTCGATAATTGAGACTTAAAAGCATTGGCATTCTCCTTAGTTCTGTCAACGCTTACAGACACGCCATCCGACTCACGCAGATTTGCCGTGTTCATAAAGAACTCCTTGATGGCGACCTTTGTTTCGTGAGAACCATACACGGCAAGGTACGTCTTTCCGAAGCCACCAGACGAGAGGTGGCTTACTATTCGGTATTTCCCTTTCAGGATAGTGCCAGAACGTAGTGCTTGATAGTCGCTCTTCATTTATCTTACTCTTGTATAAGTTGCTGTTATCTTTCTGCCATCATCATCTATCGATTCCGTAACATACTTGTTCTCTTGCAGCATAAGTATCCGTTCGGTTGATGCTTCCATTAAATTTAAGTCCTGTACAAATACATCGGATGCCTCTAACAATTCTCTTCCAGTGAGTTCCATGAGAAATGAACCATCCGAAGGATCATAGTATCTCATATAAGTTACTTTTACTCCAGATGATGTAGGAGAAGAAACAATCTCTTTGTCGTTCACTGTCCATTCTCCGCTTCCCTTCATACTAATGCCCATTTTGATTTGAACATTAACGCCATCAATCTCTGTATCAAACGTACAGATAGCATTTGCCAAATCAGAATAAGTACCATCTTCCTTATTCGTCTCAGTTCCTTCTATATTGATGATTCCGCCATCAATGGTCGTGGTCGCGGTATAGTGCCATGTTCCGATTAACTGGTCTTTTGTTGTTTTCTGACAAGCAGTCAATCCTATGAGGATTGCTACGATTGCGGTAACGATTTGTAATTTCTGTTTCATGTTGTTTATTTGTTTTACTATGTGTGAAACTTTGGTTAGTGCAATTCTATTTTGTCTATCTCTTTTTTTAGAAAACAGGTGACATTTTTCATTCCGTCTTGAAAGAATTTTTCTGTAAAAGGATATTCTTGGACTATTTTATCTATGATTTTCCTCAAATTGTTAGCATCATCTAAATTCTTTCCTATAGTATTATTAATCGGAAATGAACCATTTGTGAGCATATCCCAATAGATTTGCACCATTTCCTCATTCTTCACTTCAGAAATAAGCAATATGGCATAGACTATATGGGGTAACAAATTGTCGTCTGCTTCACAATATAAAGAGAATGATTGTTCATATATATCACCATTGTCTATCTGCCAATTAATTGTGAAGTTATGATGGCAACCATTGCGTGAAAGATAAAATTTCAAGATGTCCTTGACGACATAAAATATAGTAATTCCATTTAATTTTATATTGTCTTGTTTTCCATCAAGGCACAATGAAAGACGTCTTTCGTTGAATTGACCATAGTCTGACCAACAACGTATCGTTCGTACCGATGCAATTAACCTATAGATACTCACATCAACAAAACGAAATTCTTCCTCATCGCCCAAATCAATTTGGCGAAGCATTCCTAGATTTTTTTCTAATGCGTATATTCTTTCTTTCATATTTCTTATATTTATTATTCCATGACACTATTGCCCCATTAAAGTGGACAAACCATTCTTTCTTTACCTGTTTGACTGTTTACTTCGAACAGGTCGTATCGTAAATCTCAGAGTAGGGTCAGAGTTATGAAATCCATCTACAATATTACAGCTCAACGCGTGGTCTCCTTCTCTTGTATCGGTCCATGACATTTGGTATTCCCATCCAAAAAAATACTTATCTTTATAAAGAGAGGAAAAAGGAAAAAATAACGTATTCCCATTTGGTCCAGTTACAAGATAGCCTTTTATATTGTCTTTCTCTATCTTTTTAATACTACATTGATCATGTAATTCATTGAACTGTTCTAAATTAGGCATGCACCAATCATCGCCCCATTTTTCTTTTACAATATCATATTCTGTACCTGATATATTATACACATTGTCAGGCACTTTTACTGTATCATTCATACCCGTTGGATCACCCCAAATAAACAGCATTCCTTCATCGGTCTCATCTAATGCATCTAAATTTCTATCTGCCCATAAGGTTCCAGAAGGCAATCCCAAATCAACAGCTTTACCAGAAACATTTTGGGGATATTCAAAAGTATTCTCTATAGAATCAGCACACTGTTCAGATGTCTGTTTTTTATTATCTCCACATCCTCGAAATCCCCAAAATACGAAATATAAAATCACAAGAGGTACAAGACATGCAATGAAATATTTTATTTCTTTACGTGAAGTATCTTCTTCTTCATCATCTTCGTCATAAGTTTCTTCTACTGCTTTTTTATTGGTGGGCAAACTGCTATTCTTCGTACCTTTATCTGCGACGACTGTTTCCTCACCATCTGTCGTTTGTGCAACTTTCTTTACAACTATAGTTTCTTTTTCTGCCGATTTGGTCGGGATAGACTCTGGTGTCTGTACAGAACAATCTGTCAATGCGTCCCTAAACTCCCTGACGCTCTGCGTGCGCTTCCTTACATTCGGACACATCGCCTCGGTGACAATCTCAATAAGATTGTCTGACACTCTCTTTTCACGAAGTTTGTTTTCAAGCAATTCATCATCGCTGACAAGGTCGGAAGCGGGTGGTGGTGTTTCACGGGTGAGAAGCTTGTAGAATGTAGCACCAAGAGCGTACACATCTATAGTCGGGCGGAACTCTCCGTTCTTCGCTTGATTACTCTGTTCTATAGGAGCATATCCTGCTGTACCGAGACCGATTGTGGTAGATGTCTCTGGTTGACCATCAGTACTATAATGCTTGCTCAATCCGAAGTCTATGAGGAAGACGTGTCCATCACTATTGCGACGCATCACATTGCCTGGTTTCAAGTCGAGGTTGAGCATGTGCTTCTCCTCGTGCATGTAGATGAGAGCGTCAGCAACTGACTTGATTATGCTTACGGCTTCAGCCTCATCTATATAATGCGACTTGAAATAATCGTTGAGGTTCTGTCCTTCTATAAAGTCCATCACATAGTAGAACGTGCCATTCTCGCTGAACGAGTCGGTGACGCGAACGATGTTGGGATGATCAAGGCGCGAGAGGTTGATAGCTTCCTTCTTGAACTTCTGGCAATAGTTTTGAGACAAACTACTGTCTGACATGCCAGTAATACTACCATCCTCACCACGTGAGTTGAGCTCCTTCATAAAGAACTCTTTGATTGCTACTTTCTTTCCAAGGTTAGTATGCTCGGCAAGGTAAGTTATGCCAAAGCTACCTTGTCCGAGTATCTTCTCTATCTTGTATGTACCTCCATGTAGGAGTGTTCCTGGTGTTAGTTGTTGCATGATTTAATTGCCTTTTTTCTATTTAGACTCTTTCGTTGTATGAGGTAATATATACATTATCATATTTAACACCTTATTTTATATATACATTATAAACCCAACTTGCATCACTAAAATCAACATACAGTTGCCGTGCTCCATCACTTTGTATACGCAGACGTACTGCGCAACGTAGCCCATCTTCATTCACGCAATCAAAATACCATAATTTTCCATCTTGACCATCAGAAACACCTTGATCGCCATACTTATATATATCGTATTGTTGTATCTGACTACTATAGATAGTAAATGTATCATTATCAGTATTAATAACAATCAACACACTACAATCTTTCCAATCACTCCAATCATTCCAACGTTGAGTTTCATAGTCATACAACTTTAGAGCAAATTCTGTTGATTGCATTTTTATTACATCTGCCTTTACATATAAAAATGAAAATAGAGCAACAAGAATAATTAAAATTTTCTTCATATTCAATGTTTTTGTTGTTATTAAAAATTATCTTTAGAAGAAATTGAGTCCTTCGGGTTCTCCTTCACCTCCTTATTTCTTGATTGGTCCTTTGTATGCTTCACCTTGATACTATCCACACTTGAAACGTCTGGAGAATTATGCTTTCCCCCACAAAGGAAGAACGAAGCTGCGACAGCAATTATCGCTACAACCACAACACCAATGATTCCTAACAAGACTTTACACTTATTGGGTTTGCGAAACTTTGGCTTAACCAATATCCCCGTTATCGTTGCATGCTGCTCAGAAGAAGGATTGCCTGTAGACTCTGAAGAAGCCACGCTGTACTCCACCTTATCAATATGTATAAGGTGTGCCGTGTGATTGTCCTTATTCTCTTCTGTCACATTGCGTAGCATCTCCAACTTCTGCTCATCCGTTGCATTAGGCTTGGTAATGATATTGAGGATGTTCTCGTCAGAAGCTTCTTCCAACATACCATCGGAGCACATGTAGAAATAGTCGCCAGGTAGGATATCTGTGAGATGGGCAATGTCTGCCTTAGCACGATGCTCCTGGCAAGGCTGCATAGCACGTGTGATGACATTCTTCTGCGGATGGTGCTTAGCCTCCTCTTCTGTTATCTCGCCAATCTTCACCAGATCATTGACGAGCGAGTGGTCTTGCGTGCGGAAGACGATACGTGCCGAAGTGTTTTTTGAAGCTGGACGCAACTGATATATACGGCTATCGCCTATATGCGCCACAGTGGCACCACTGGAGTGCAGACATAAGAAGGTGAGCGTGGTGCCCATCTTGCGTTCTTCGCCATTGTCTTTAGCATCAAGCGCATCATAGGCTGCACTAAGTGCTTGCAGGAAGAGTTCGTCGCTCAACACTTCACCTGGATGCCAAGCGGAAAGGATGACACGGCTTAATGTCGCGCACACCGTAGCCGAAGCCACCTCGCCTTTCTCATGTCCGCCCATTCCGTCGCAGAGAACGAACAAGCGGTCGTCAGACGTTGACTTACCCAATGCAGGAAAGAGCGAATCTTCTTGATTTGTTCTTTGTCCAAGTTCCTGCAGGTTGTATGCTTTAATCTTGAATTTCATATACTGTTACTTTTTGAATGTCAGTTCTGTGCTACCCATCTTGATACGATCACCATTGTTGAGCACCAGTTGGTCTTGTTGTCCGATGAGTACTCCGTTCATATAGGACGGATTCTTGTTCGCTCCATTTCTGAGAATGTGAATTGTCTTTCCTCCTGCATTGCTCACTTCTATCACGGCATGGCTTCGGCTCATGGTGCGGTCGTTGGTGGCTATCTGTATAGTTGCTGTCGACGAAGCTGCACTACGTCCTATAGTGTTAATACCTAAACGCAACGCATATGTGCGACCCATATTGTCCACAAGTACACCGACCGTAGGGCATGAAGCGAAGGCTGTTCGTGTTTCATCTCCACCACTATGTTGAGGTTGTGGACCAATCCTTGTTTCATCACCTCCCGATTGCTGCACAAAACCACCTCCATACTGAGTTTCATCACCCGAAGAAGCGATAGGCTTCGGCTGCTCCACATATCGCTGACACTTGCCAACGATATGCTTTTCCTTGCATACGGGGCAGGTGAAAAACGCCGCATTGATGTTTGGTACATCTTTCAAACGGAGCACCTTGCCGCAAGTAGGACATTTTATCTTTATCTCATTCATTGTTATTCTGTTTATATTGGTATCACCATTTCATCACGGGCATATCGTCGGAGAACTTGCCCCACATCACGGGATGCTGACGGTTGCCAGAGTCTTTCTTCACCTTTTCGCTAACATAGTCGAACAGCTCCTTTGCCGTAATGATACGGTCTCGGTTCTTGTCTGCACCTCCTCGCAATCCATGCTGCAAGGCGTAAGTGAAGAAGCCGTTTGTCATACCTGGTCTCTCGATTGACTTCTCGTTGCTGCGACTGGAGAGGAAGAACATCACATTGCCCTTATTGACGCTGTTTGAACTCGCATTGGCGTTGCTCTTACCCTGGCGTATAGCTCCTGCGAAACAAGCGTCAGCAAACACCATTTTATTTTTGCTCTTGCACGATGCCATCGCCGTATAGATGTCATCGTAATACAGGAAACCGTCATAGCAGACAAATCCGCCTTTAACCCCGTGACCGCTGAAGAATATCACAACGATGTCGTCGGCAGTTGCTACAGAAACCATCTTTTGCAGAGCCTTCTTCACGGTTGCTACCTTTGCCTTGTCGTTCATCAGCAAGCAGACCTTTGCCTGTTTGTTCTCTTTGTAGAGCCACTTCATTGTGGCTGCATCGTTGTGCGGCAAACGGAGGTCGTTCCGTGTGCCAGGATAGTCGGATATGCCGACTGACAAAAGATAAATCTTCGCTTGGACTGATAATGGCAGCAAGGCAAGCACTACCGATAAGAGTAGTATCTGCGTGACTTTATACATATGACAAATCGGCATCATTGTTGTAATCCGGCTGGTCATCGCTGGCGTTATAGGCAAATGTATTTTGCTCCTGATCCATCTGCATCTGTTGCTGTTGCGCCATATACAACTCCTGAAAATCCGACATATGTACACCATCGCCTGAGAGGTCGTACACCTCGCCTTCACCTATCTGCGGGCTATGCACAACAAGTACGTCTGCTATATCATCACCGCCAAAATCCATAACAGTAGCTACCTCATGGCCGTTGGTCAGCATAGCCGCTTGCATGGGTTGTCCGTCCTCGCCTTGCGCTTCGTACATGCCCAACACCTGCACCTCATTGGCATTGCCGCCATTGGTGTCGTCAACCGTAGCCTGCACTTCGGGGTTTTGTGTTACGGGGTCAGCACCATTGTGATTAGTATAGTCGGGTTCGCCACCTTCTCCATCGTCTACTCTGGATACAAGTTCCTCCTTTTGGGGTTCGTCAGGCTGATCCTTTTGAGGTTCGTCAACGACTGCTGCAGCAGGCTTCTCCGCTGCCACTGCTTCTTCCTCAGGCTTCTGCTCCTCTACCTCTTCCTTGCTATGGAGCATTTCCGTAGCAGCATAAGCAGCACCACCACCGACTACACCGCCTACAATTGAGGCGGCTGCCGTAGCGACTACTTTCTTGCCTTTGTTCGACTTCTTACCAACTGTCTCTACGCTTTGTGTCTGTTCTGCCTTGTTATTGTTCTGCGGCTTCATGACGATTGTTTCTTCGTTGTTCATATCAATAGCTTTTAAAGTTGTTAAATCATTATTTTGATGCTGCAAAATTATGCTTATTCTACCTCAATACCATGAGAAAATCGGCATCCTGTATGAAACGCCCCGATTATTACACAAAATGTCAGTGGGTGTACTTGCAACCACAAGCCAAGCACTGCTTATTGTACTCGATGTTGCGGTACGGTATCGCACCAAATGGTCTTCCACAAGCAGGATTAGGACACTTGTACTTCCTGGCATACTCATCGTCGAGGTCGTGCAACTGTTGTTGAACGGTTGCAGTGACGCTTCCTTTTATAAAGAAATATATACCTATGGACAAAGCGGCAACAATGATGATAATGCGTATTGTAGGGTCTATGCCAGGAATAAAGCCGAGACACATACCAAACATGGAGAATAGACCTTGCAGACGTTGTTTGTTCGCAGATTTTGCAGCATCGTTCTGTATCTTCATTCTGCGGTTGTCGTATTCCTCCCACACAGCCTTCATGGGTTTCAACGAGAATGTCGGTGCCTCTTTTTGCGGATCCACTCCGTTGGCAGCTGAGACACCAGCCAGTTGCAGTATCTGCTGCAGAGGTACAAGAAATCGCTCTTCGCCTAACTGCACACGGCTTTTCGAGGTGATACCTTTGCTGACTACCTGATTGCCGTCTACAAAGGTTACGTTCTGCGCCTTTATGTTCTCTATGCTGATATTGCTTCCATTGACTGAAATCTTGCAATGCCGACGACTTACAGACAATGGCACTGTGCCAGCCTGACCTATATTGAATTCACGTCCACCAACAATACAATGTAGACGACGTGCGCCTTCTTCTCTTCCTATTATAATTTCCATCGTTTTTGATTTTATCCTACATTGATTTGAGTTCGGTCTGGAACCCGTCCGACGAGAATGTCCTTTAGCTGCTTGAGTGCTTCCTTCGATATACCGAGTTGAAAGGTGAAGTGAACACCATCGGTCACAACAAGGCTTTGCAGCAGAGGTTGCACCTTATATATAAAGTTGAGATTTACGATGAAACGCTTACCTATGCGTGCAAAAATAGAGGCACGCTCACGCAAGCTCTCAGAGATAAACTGCTGCATGTTGCTGAGATTCATACAGACAGCCACCTTCTGTTTGTTGACAAGCACAATGTTGGTATAGTTGCCATCACCCTCCATGTACACAATCTTGGAACAGTCAAGGCGAATCAGTTCGTTGCGAGTGTTTAGATACAAAAATCCTGTAGCCATAATAGACTTATTTTGGCACATTGCTTTCTCCTGAACAATGTAGGGTTAGCATTCTGATTAGGTTATTATTCTGGCACAAAAAAAGCGTGGAGAACCTACCTGTTGTCCATTCCACAGCTTGAGGCTCTCGCATTGCCTATTATAGTCGAACAGACAACGTCAGAGCCCACGCCGATATGATAATCCTACCCGTGAGGTCTGTGTACACAACCACGCACTGCACCTATAAGGGTACAATGATGGCTTACAGAGAACCACACAGGAATGATATAATCACACCCGGGACATCTACCGTTGCTAAGTTCAAGACTATAATGACTTTGAATTTGCGAGATTCCAAGCTGTCTCAAACAGAGCGTCAAGTAAACGCCTTAATTATGTCGTGCCTCTACCCACCCTTTCTCCTTTGTTTAAAGTATAAATACCCGTAAAAGGCTCGGCGTGAACTGAGGCATAAATCGATTGAAACTAAGTGTACGAATACACGAAGTCAATTAATCTGCACAAAATTAATATATTTCTACGAATAAAAAAAGGAAATTCAAAAAAATACCTCAATAGATATAAAATCGAGTTGATGAAGATATCTACCATATCTTCCTGATGATGAAGCCAAGAGCAGACGACATCATCGTCTGGAAGATATGTTGCTAAATGATTTTATTTATTGATTACCAAGCTATTGTTGTCCAACACAACATGATGGGCAAAAGAAGTGGGAGGGAAAATTTGCGTTTCAAAAGCGGATATTCAATAAAAACGTTGGCGTTTAGAAGAAAATACCATATCGTTTGCAGACGAACAAGAACCAAAAATATAATAAAAAGGTTTCAAAAATATGGTACAAACATCAAGCCAAAGCACTGTAAATAAGATAGAAATGAGGCTTAGAGGAAAAGGACGTGGTTCGATAGTATATCATATTATATAATTGTCATTTCTCAAGTTAGGGATTCTTTGGCACAATTGTATGAAATCCTTTAAACATGATATATATTAAACACCTTAATAATTAGGCTTTTGCCCTTGCAGGGCGTATGGGGATGTGGGGATATAATGTTTACCCAGGGCGCTGCCCTGGGCTATGTGATTGTTGGGCTTTCAGCCCGTCTTTGACCATACTGTCTGTTTTACCGGACAGCAATACTTCACAATATACACGCCATTTAAGGACGAGTGTGCATAGATATACAACTGTACGACATTACAATTTCCGCATCACTTGCCGCCATGCTGAGCGCAGCCCTGGTGACAGCGGTTCGCAGCTAATCATTTCAAGTGTTTGGCGCAGTTCATCAAGCAGTTCGGGCCAGTGGCGCATCTGCTCGTAGGCAAGCTTGATGCACTGCGCCCTTATTGCATACGGTGCTCGGGCATCGGTTATACGCGCAAGGCAAAAGTCAATAAAGTCGGTGCGGATGGTTTCTTCATCGAATGGTTGGCGAAGAAGCAGAGTGAGAATAAGGCGGAGCTTCGTCACGTCTTGCTCCGTGATGGCACGTTCGATAAGCTGGTCGTGCTTGGCAAACAGCCAAACATTATCGTCAGCAGCGAAATGCGTGAACGTCCAAAGCGCATTGACAGCCACACGGCGGTCGTCATCAAGCGTAAGCTGATACAGTTCCTCCTTAAGATGATTGTTACGTGCGCCTTGAGTCAAGGCACACAATTGCATGATTTCAGATTGAGAGAGACGGTGAGTGAGGAGGGTTTTCATATTTGCAAATCTACAACATTAAATCCAAACAGCAAAATCTTTTCGGAGATTTATTGCTGTTTGGATTCTCAACAGATTGTTATACAAAAATCGAGTTGGTGAAAATATCTGCCATATCTTCCAGTATCGGCACATTTCGCTGTGTATCAACAGAATAAAGGCTGGCAGATAAGCGCCGAAACGACTTATCTCCCAGCCTATCTCCCAGCCTATCAGCGAGCACTCGGAGATATCCATTTTATCCCAACTGGCTTATAATTCGGAAATTTTATTTAAATTTGTAAGCAAAAACAGAAATTTATGATACTAACAGACTCAATGCTCGACGCAGCATTCCAGTGATTTCAGCAAGAAATGCAACATCAAATTGACAAAGACCGACTCTCTGCCCGATCTTGACGATATATGCACCTACGTGGTGAATGATATGATGTTTTGGAAACTTCTAATAATATTAATTCCCGCACTGCTGTAATAAAACTCCGGCAGTGCCGGAATAAAACTCCGGTAGCACCGGAACAAAACTCCGGTAGCACCGGAACAAAACTTCGGTGCCACCGGAACAACAAAAAGCAGCACCGGAACAACACTCCAGTTGTGCGGGAGTTTCGCAGTTTGTTGCCTATGCTTTAGGAAAGTTTTACTTCGATTTTGCCTATGTTTTAGGAAAATTTATGTCTGGTTTTGCCTATGTTTTAGGAAATTTTCACTTCGGTTTTGCCTATGTTTTAGGAAAGTTTTACTTCGGTTTTGCCTATGTTTTAGGAAAGTTTTACTTCGGTTTTGCCTATGTTTTAGGAAAGTTTTACTTCGGTTTTGCCTATGTTTTAGGAAAGTTTTACTTCGGTTTTGCCTATGTTTTAGGGAAGTTTTACTTCGGTTTTGCCTATGTTTTAGGAAGTAAACTGGTAGATGGACGTTGAAGGCTGATAGATGTCTGGCAGATAACCCTGACCGAACAGCTATCTATCAGCCCTCAACTCTCTGATTTATAATGGGCTATGCGTCTGCTGATATTTCTGACACATTTTTTCGCATACTTATTGTTTTTATGCACAGCACCATTAAAGTATATGGCAAATTCTCATTGTTTATTTCACAATACCTGTTTCTATCTCGTTTTCTAAATACGAGAACACATATACAGCCCCTTCATAGTATAAACTATAATGTCTTATGGAAACGCAACTCCTCAATCATGAACCTATAAATAGCGGAAGTCAGGAGATTATGACTCACAGGATATCTCGCTGTGCATCAGCCTATCTCCCATGCCATGTGTAAGCGTCTCCTTCTGTGAGCAATAGGAAACCCTTGCTTTGAAGAAAAATTTAACGGACTATTGATACTACGGAAAAATTGCTAAAAAGTGATAATTCCATGAGTTGTTTGATGGCGTTTTGAAAAACAAGTGTTATCTTTGCACACGTTAGGAAACATGAGCATTCGCCTTAAGAAACTCATGCTAATAACGAGATAAAAAGTTTGGGATAATGCGTATTATTAACAATAGAAGAATGCGGTTTGCCTGGCTGCTGATGTTGGTGTATCTGCCAATGATGCTCGCCTTCACCTTCCACCACCACTCGGAGGCGGAGGGTAGCGCCGTTACATCTTATTGTTATGAATGTGCGCATCACATCCACCACGATGGACATCTCACAGCCGAGCAGAACTTCATGCACGAGTGCGTACTCTGCCAATTGCACAGTTTGCCATATGTGGTACCAAACATCGTTCACATAGCAGTGTTTATTGCTATGGTTCATATCGCCGTTGTCATGTCTTGCCCATTTGTCAAGACCCGCCAAGGCGATGTACATTCTACTCGTGCTCCACCTGTATTCCTATCTTTGTAGTTTTTTTGATGATTAATCAAAACCAAAATCGGCTATAGCTATATCCTGACGGGCGATTTAGTTTCCTTATGGTCGGTTTAGCCGATTGATTTTCAAAGATTTATGATGAAAAATAAGAAGCTGGTATATATTGTGCTTCCTCTTTTCATCAACTTGTTTCATGCGCTTACGGCAAGTGCCAAGGCTATGTCCTTACCTAAAGATTCGGTGAGGATTTCGGCTCAGGCAGACAGTGTCAAGCGGATGATGAGGGATGGTGTATCCCTAAAAGAAGTTGTAGTAAGCGGAAGCTCCAATAAAGAAATACAGATGAAGTCAGCCCTCAATGTGGTGAGGGCAAACCAAAAATTCATAGAGGAAAATTTCAGCGGTTCGCTGATGCAGACGCTGAGCCGATTGCCTGGTGTGCAGGCAATGAATGTAGGTTCGGGAGAGTCGAAGCCTGTAATTCGAGGCTTGGGCTTCAACCGTGTGTTGGTGGCAGAAAATGGCATCAAGCATGAGGGACAGCAATGGGGCGATGACCATGGTCTGGAGATAGACCAGTATGCCATCGACCAAGCTGAGGTCATCAAGGGGCCTGCCTCGCTCACCTATGGCTCCGATGCCATCGGTGGTGTTATTAATCTGAAGAGTAACACGATGCCGCTGAAGAAGTTTGCCGGACAGGTGAATCTCTTTGGCAGAACCAACAATGAGTCGATAGGCTCATCGGTTCGACTGACAGGTAGAAACGGCAAGTTCTGGTATAAAGCGAATGCCACATGGATGGATTACGCCGACTACAAGGTTCCTGCCGACAGCATCGAGTACTACTCCTATTGGATTAAGCTCAAGGACCAGCGTCTTCGCAATACGGCAGGACGCGAAATGGATGGGAATCTGATGCTCGGATATGCCGGGGACAGGTGGAACACCTCTTTTCGCATTGCCGATGTGAATGCAAAGGCTGGTTTCTTTGCCAATGCTCACGGTTTGGAGGTGAGATTGTCGGACATCGATTATGACAGTTCGCGTCGCGACATCGACTTGCCTTACCATACCGTCAACCACTTCTGGGTATCAAATCATACCGACTGGAATTGGGCGGATGGCATGTTGGAAGGTAATTTCGCCTACCAAAACAACCGACAGCGCGAACTTGCCGAACCAGTGTCGCATGGCTATATGCCGATACCGACGAACACCCTGGAGAGAAGTTTTACGAAGCAAACCTTCTCCGCCAACGTGAAGGCGATGCAGCAGATGGGCAAACACGACCTGCAGGCAGGGGGCAACGTAGAGTACCAATGCAACCGCCAGGGAGGATGGGGATTCATCTTACCAGACTTCGAGCAGTTGACCTTTGGTGTCTTCGCCATGGACAAGTGGAATTTGAGCGACAAGCTCAGCTTGACCGCCGGGGCGAGATTCGACCGTGGAAGCGTGAGGATTCACAGCTATCACGATTGGTACAAGACACCGTTGAAGGCATCAACTTCCGATTCTCCCATGGATGGAACTGTGCTGCAAGGTACAGTACAGCAAGGAGATTCCACTTATATGGAGCGTTCCGCCAATCTGAGGCGTAGCTACAACAGCTTCACTTGGTCGGTGGGCGTGAATCGGATGCTGGGCGACTGGGTGCTCAAACTCAATGTAGGCAAGAGCTTCCGTATACCGATAGCCAAGGAGTTGGGAATGGACGGAGTGAACTACAATATCTTCCGTTATGAGAAAGGCAACACCAGTCTGAAGCCTGAGGAAAGTTATCAGGTGGATGCGGGCATCGTATGCGAAAAGGGTGTGCTTTCGATGCAGTTGACTCCTTATCTCAACTATTTCCCCAACTATATCTATCTCAATCCTACGCCCCAGTACAAGGAGGGTTTGCAGCTCTACTATTACACACAGGCCAAGGTACTGAGATGGGGCTTCGAGGCAAGCGTTTCGTGGAAGATTCTTCCATACTTGAAATTGGATGCCGACGGCGAGTACCTTTACGCACGCCAGCTCAGTGGAGAGAAGAAAGGTTATGGCCTTCCGTTCTCCACCCCATGGTCGGCTCGCGCAGAGTTACGCTATCTATTGCCCGCACAAAATCCTGCCAAGTCGGGATTCGTGGCTTTGGAATGGCAAGTGGTGGGAACGCAAGATATAATCGTTCCTCCCGAGGAGAAGACCAAGGGGTACCAGCTCTTGAATGCCAGCATCGGAAAGAAGTTCAAACTTGGTGAAAACCAGTTGGAAATAACCCTTCGTGGAGAAAACTTGTTGGGCAAGCGATACTACGACCACACCAGTTATTACAGACTGATGGGAGTGCCTGAACCTGGAAGAAACTTCTCGGCTATGGTTTCCTGGAACTTCTGATTCCTTCCTCGAATCATAACTCGAATAATAAGGAGTTCTCTTGGAAGAATGATAGCCAAGCGGCAAGGAAGCTCTCCTGTCAGTTTGAGAAACATGGACGAACAGTGCGCTTCTGGTGTACAACAAAGCGTTTCTGTAAGTATATAAAAGTAAATAAAAAAGATTAGAAACAATGAAAAAAATTATATTTTTTGCAGCCTCAGTGCTGTTTTGTGTATTTAGTTTAGTGTTGTCATCTTGCAGCGATGATGATGATGCAAAGCAGAGTGTAGCAAAACCAGTTGCAGCCCTTGCCGAGGTAGGCAAGGAGAACTCCAAGGAAGCCATCGCCGGCAAGGATCTCCACTTGGAGGGCGACTTGGTGGCAGATGGTTTGATTGCCCGCATTGACGTGACTATCGCCGCAAAAGACGGCAACAAGACCATCGTCAAGCAATCTTATACCGAGGGCAAATACATCGGTGTGAGAAACACCACCTTCCACGAGCATCTTGACATCCCTGCCGATGCTGCTCCTGGTGCTTATACTGTAACATTTGTCGTAACCGACAAGTTGGGTCAGAGCACTACCTTCACTTCCGACCTTACAGTCAAGGCACTCGACAAGACAGCCCCAACCATTACTTTCAAGGAAGTGGGCGAGGATGATAGCCACAAGGCTGTAATTGGCCAGAAGATGCACTTGGAGGCACAAATCGAGGCTCCTCACAAAATAGCCAAGATAGAAGTGGAATTCCACAACACAGCAGCTGGTTACGAACATGTATTCACCTATACAGACGAGAAATATGTAGGCGAGACCTCAGCTCTCTTTCACGAGCATCCCCAGATTCCTACAGACGCTCCTGCCGGCGAATACCACATTCACTTCACCGTAACCGATGCTGCAGGCAATTCAACGACCGAAGAGACCGAGGGCATTCAGATTACCAAGGAATAAAGCTTCAGGTATGAGATAAAAAATAAAATGACAGTTTCTTGGCTTTGGCACTTTGGTGCCAAGCCAAGAAACGAAAACTTTAATACGTAAGAACGATGAAAAGAAGTACAATTTATTTGTTATACATATATTTTGCTGCAGCGGTGATGGGGATAGCTGGTAGCTTGACCTCTTGTTCAAGTGACGACACCGATGACACAACGGTCAACGATCTGGAAAAGCCTAAGATTGTGGATGGAGACTTGCCCAACCCCATCGACTGTCAGCAGTATCATAGAGGCGATGTTATCGCTTTCCGTTATACTTTTACAGACAATGCAGAATTAGGCAATTTCAACATAGAGATACACAACAACTTCGACCACCATACCCATTCTACTTCGGCTGGCGACTGTACGCTCGACCCTAAAAAGAACCCTGTAAGTCCTTGGGTATATAACCAAGACTACCCTATTCCTTCGGGTTTGAAATCGTATGATGCAAAGGTAGACATTACCTGTCCTAAAGACATAGATCCTGGTAATTATCACTTTATGGTACGTGTAACCGACAAGTCTGGTTGGCAACAGCTCAAGGCTGTTAGCATCAAGATCTTAGAATAAAAGGTTCTTCCGTTAAATGCGTAGACGCTTGTCGTGTAGAGCGTATAGCTTTAACGTGAAGAACTCATCATTTCTGAATCCATACATTTGTCTTTTCAGCACTTTTATCTTGTTGTTTATACCTTCAGTAGGGCCATTTGATATTGGGTAGGCATACCATGCAAGTATTATGCAATCATCAACGGTTCATTCAAGTTCAGCACATTGTCAAGCCTTGTCTTGTATTTGGCATCAAAGATGTCGTTGCCGTTTCTCAGCAATATCCAGCGCGTGCCCTTGAAATGTTAGAAGTTACATTCGTTTGAAAATATAAAAGGGCAGACTTCGATATATTATAGCAAGTATGTGCCATCTTTTGGTGACATATACTTTTGACTTCTTCCTGCTAATAGCTGCAATGATTTGAGTAGCAACTTTCTCTACCGACATCACCCAAAACAAGCCTTCTCCCTTTGCCATAGCTGTGTCAACAAGACCTGGTCTGACATCTGTTACGGTTATGCAACCACCATTTCTGAAAGCCTTCTTGCGTATTGCTTCCATATAATTAATTTGGTAGGCTTTTGTTGCGCTATAGGCTGGTGCAGCCGGTTCGCCTCGCAATCCACCAGCAGAAGTTATAGCTACAAGATGACCATAACCTTGTTGTTCAAAGATGCAATACAATCTATCAATAACATATGTCCAACCAACAACATTTGTATCAATGGCGGGACGCTCAATCGCATAGTCAAGCGTGGCATTAATGTCACCAACGCCTGCACACATAATAGCAAGGTCTAAGTGACCGAACTCTTTTAGAAGAGTATTTATCGCTTGTTCTGTCTCATTTAAGTTTGTGACATCTGCTTTTGAAACAATGGTTCTGGAAGGATACTGCTGACTTAATTCATTAAGCAGGCTTGTTCGCCGACCTACAATGCCAATACGATTATCTGCAGTGGCATACTTCAGAAAAAGAGCTTTACCAATACCAGAGGTAGCTCCGATTATAAGAATATTCATACTGTATTTTTTTGTGCAAAGTTAATGCTTGCCCATTAAAAACAGCACGTGTTCTAAGACTATAAAACATTATAAGGGCAAACTCTCAAAGTGTTTTGAGAGTTTACTCTCCAAAAGTAAATTCCCTACGTATATTGCTTATAGTTGTTGGTGTAACTTTCAGATAAGAGGCTATATCCTTCAAGTTGATGCTTTGAACTAATTCCGGACAACGAATTAGCAAACGCTTGTATCGTTCTCTGGTTGTCATACGATAGGTATCAAGATATTGTGCATAAACTTGAGCAAAAAGGCTATCGGATATGGCCTGTTTGAGTCCTTTCGTATTTAAGGAATCCAATAAGTTATCCAGTTCTTTCCCTAATATTTGAAATATCTTACACGTTGTTCCAGCCACAATAGTCAACTCTGACTTTCTGCCAGTAAGACAATTCGGATAGTCAGCCACAAACTCTCCTTCGAAGGCAAAACCAGTACAGTAGTCCTTACCTTCCTCTTCGTTATTCACCATATACTTGAAGCATCCACGCTCCACATAAGCCACATATTTTGACGGCTTGCCTGCATCCTCAAATATCTCACCACGCTTCAACAAGCGTACTTCTCCATGTTCCATGCAGTAATGACGCAGAGAATCCAAATCAAGTCCATCCTGATATAAATTGAACATCTTCACTTATGATTTCTTTGGGCAATATGATATAATTACTGCATACATATCGCCCTCATTATTTTGACATAAAACATTATAAACTTAAGTAGCTCACATAAATCCAAACAGCAAAATCTTTTCGGAGATTTATTGCTGTTTGGATTCTCGACAGACGGCTATATAAAAACGAGTTGGTGATAATATCTGCCAACCATCTTATTGCTTTTCGACAGCAAACTCGAGTTTCTGGAGTCCTTTCTTGTGAATGTTAGCGAGGACGAGCGAGTAACGCACCGACTCACCGGGCTGCATCGACTTGATTTTGCGGAATTCTTCTTCAGGCACTACGTCCTTGAACATCGGACCGTCGGAATCGTTGTATACCAAACGCAACTGGTCGGCGAAGGGAGTGACTACGAACGAATAGTACGCCTGATAGGGTATCGACTGGAACTTATTCCAATTGGCATCGGATTTGTCAAGGATGTTATCGAGCCAAATGCGTGCCGACTTGTAGGAGGGCAGCTTGCGCCCGTCGGCGTAGAAGATGGCACCGTCGGCGTTGACGAGATACTTGGTGCTGATGGAATACTTCGTGAAAGGGCACAAGTCGTTGTACTCGATGTCTGCCTCCGACTTGATGTCGTTGTCGACCTTCGTACTGGGTTCGGATACGAGTCGGTCTTGAAGTATGCGTATCAGCTTGTAGGTGCGATTGTAACCGTCGGCGGGCGGGTTGGCAAGTATCGTTCGCTTTACGGAGAGATAGTATTCGTGACCTCGCTCGTAGGTGAAGCCTTCGATGCGGTTCATGCCTAAACGTTCTATCTGGTTTGGATTGTCGTCGGTCTTGACGAGCAGGCATTCTATCGGGTTCTCCTGCTTGTCGTCAAACGGAGAATACATGATACCGGTTTCGGGCAAAACGGTCATCCTGATTTCCTTGACGCGGTCTTCCGGCTCGTCATCGGTGCAGGCAGCAAGTGCTGTCGTTAAAAGGAATAGCACAAGGAGCATTCCTTCATAAACTTTGGATTTCATAATTTAATGGTTTTAAAAAAACATTGATATCTTCGCTGACATTTAGCATCCTACACGCCCTCCATTCTTTTGGCATAACAACATTATATCCTCCACAGCATCCTCTATAGAAAGAGTATGCTCTGCAGCATAACAATCAATAAGAAAATCTATCCCTTTAAACCTACGCAGGTAGGCGTACGACTGCGCTAATGTCAATTTGAAGCGATTAGCAAAAGCTCCGACACAGCAGTTTACATATTCTATTATATTATGTGTCAAATCCATAACGATCTAATTATTTGTTATATATGTGATTATCTCACTGCAAATTTACAACAATAAATACAAACGGCAAAATGTTTGACTGACTAATCAAACAGTAATAATTCCAGTTAGAACGGAATATGACGAGAACGGAAAACCCGTACATTCTTTAGAAGGCGTATCTTTCGAGGAGGCTTTTGATAAATTTAAACAGTTTGTTGAGCAGAATGGGCATCTCCCATTTGCTACATCTGGTGAATATGAATGCTCTCTTCGTAGATGGCAACAAGAAATAAATCATGATATAAGACCTTTGACCCATACTCAATATAAAGAATTTGAAGAACTAATGGCATCTTATGCCGATCTGCCAAGGACGCGTGTGTTATGGAAAAAGAAGAAAGAACAAGAAAATACGTTGAATACAGAACAACAAGATTTGATATATTCAAAGGCTTATGCTCAATGGACGAAAGAGGAGGACCAAAAATTAATTGAACTGTATTCCAAAGGAGAAACAATAGAAGAATTGTGCAAAATCTTTGCTCGTAATAAAGGTGCCATTAAATCAAGAATTAAAAAAATAAGTCAATAAGTGCCGTAGAAGAAGTTCTGCTTACTATAGAGGGTGTAAGCAGTACTTCTTTTACAATCTTAGAGGATGATATTTCAGGTAGTGTAAACTGAACTGTGTCACGGCTCTGTTTTTATTCTTTGCCTCTTATTT
>OCHM01000476.1_pt1 | contig 26098 bp, 28 predicted proteins | sample 1538901 | NCBI WGS metagenome assembly OCHM01 (sample SAMN04571734, study PRJEB22368) | human gut metagenome | biome: human gut; material: stool | host: Homo sapiens | place: Luxembourg | collected 2012-11-08 | reverse complement strand
TCCGTAATTCTTTCTCCCTCTGTTTTATCCGAAATCCAGATCCGGGGAGAATTTTCATTGTTTTTTATCCGATTTATTTGCTTTCTTTGATCGCATTCTGGAAGCGCTGTGCAATTTCCAGAGGACGTGTGATTGCTCCGCCTACTACGATTGCCCATGCACCTGTCTGAAGTGCTTTTACAGCCTGATCTGGGTAGTGGATCTTTCCTTCACCGATAACCGGAATGTCAATATCTTTTGCAAGTCTTTCCATCAGTTCGTAATCCGGCTCGTCCTTTTTGGATGTGTAGTCGGTATAACCACTCATGGTTGTTCCTACGATATCTACGCCACATTTCCATGCGTTGACACCTTCTTCATAATTGGAAATATCTGCCATCAGGATAATGTCCGGATATTTCTCTTTAATCTGGGCGATAAACTCATTGACAGTTGTGCCATCTCCACGTTTACGAAGTGTGCAGTCCAGTGCCACAACATCAGAACCTGCTGCTACCAGGTCATCAACTTCTTTCATGGTAGGTGTGATATATCCTTCATATCCGGGATACTGGATTTTCACCAGACCGATCACCGGAAGACCTGTTTCTTCTTTGATTGCTATGACATCGCGGATACTGCTTGTACGGATTGCAGGTGTGCCTGCCTGTTTTGCAGCGCGTGCCATCAGGTACATAATGGATTTCTCTTCTACATATAATGGTTCATCTTCTACCGCCTGACAGGAAATGATCATTTTTCCATGAATCGCATCTAAAATCTCTTTTTTAGTTATCATTTTTCTCCTTGATACAGAACTGCATTCCGGCAAAATGTCCATACTCTTATCTGTGCACATTCTGTCGGAAAGCTTTTCTTTTACACTACAGTACCTTAACAATATTCAACTCTTCGTCTGTCAGCACAATATCTGCCCGTTTTCCGGGAGCAAGGGAACCCACCTCATCATAAATCCCAATACTTCTCGCCGGATTTGCTGTTGCTGCCAGAATCGCTTCTCTCTCCGGTACACCCATGGAAATAACACACTTCATACAATCAAAAAGGCAGGTTGCAGAACCGGCGATCGTTCCATCTGCCAGAGTTGCCTTTCTGTCTTTCATGGTCACTTCCTGTCCGCCCAGTTCATACAGTCCGTTCTCCATACCTGTTGCCATCATGGAGTCACTGATAAGGGCGACTCTGCTGTCTCCAAATAAACGGAAGGTATTGCGTACAGTTACAGGATGGATATGAATCCCATCACCGATCAGTTCTACCATACAGTCCTGATTGTCTGCTGCTGCGCCAATCACACCGGGTTCTCTGTGTCCCATAGGATTCATGGCATTATAAAGATGAGTCACATGAAGTGCTCCCTCTTTCATCGCTTCTGCTGCGCAGCCATAATCTGCTGCTGTATGTCCGATGGAAATAACCACTTCATTATGTAATTCTCTGATAAATTCCTCAGAGCCTTCCATATTCGGTGCAAGAGTTACCAGTTTGATCATTCCGCCCGCAGCTTCGTTACATGCTCTGAAAAATTCAATATCCGGTTTACGGATATAGCCTTCTACATGTGCTCCCTTTTTCGCAGGATCAAGGAAAGGTCCTTCCATATTGATACCCACAATACGGGCACAGGTTTCATCCTGTTCTACATCTTTTGCAGTCTGGAAAATCTTAAGTAATTCTTCTTTCGGAAGTGTCATGGATGTCGGGCAATAGGATGTGATTCCATGAGATTTTTCATACTGAAGGATTGTTCTTAACCCATCAACATCTGCATCTGAGAAATCATGTCTGACTGCACCATGGCTGTGGATATCTACCAGTCCGGGCAGAACCTTCAGTCCTGATGCATCCAGTTGCGTTTTGTCGGTTACTTCATCTGCTGAAGCCACAATTCTGCCGTTCTCTACATACAGATCTGTGACTTTATAACTGCCATCTTCCTGAAAAACTTTTCCATTCTTTATAATCATCTGATTTTTGCCTCTTTTCTCGCTGAAGTGAATTATTAAGTATTTCCCTGACTTTATCTCTGTCAGGCAATTCTTTCCACTGATACTGTTGTTATCACACAAGAGCCGGTATTATAAAAGTCCTTTTTCTTTAATAAGACTTAAAGCATCTTCATCTGCCACTACAGTTACATCCTGATGAAGCTGAAGGATAGATGCAGGTACATTCGGTGTGATCGGTCCGTACAGAGATTTGTACAAAGCATCTGCCTTGGCACTTCCTGTTGCTACAAGAAGAATTTTCTTTGCTGCCATAATGTTCTTGATTCCCATGGTGTATGCCTGTTTCGGAACTTCATCCATACTTTCAAAAAATCTTGCATTTGCCTTGATAGTGCTTTCTGTAAGGTCTACACAATGAGTTTCCTTCTCAAAAGCTTCTCCGGGTTCATTGAAACCAATATGTCCGTTTCCGCCAATTCCCAGAAGCTGGATATCAATTCCACCTACACTGCGGATGATCTCATTATAATCTGCACATGCTTTGTCGCTGTCTTCTTCCAGTCCATTTGGTACATAGGTTTTGTTTTTGTCAATGTTTACATGATCGAACAGGTTTGTGTTCATGAAATAACGGTAGCTCTGGTCGTTGTCACCGGAAAGTCCTTTATACTCATCCAGGTTTACAGATGTGATCTGTGAGAAATCAAGGTCACCTTTGTTGTACCACTCGATAAGCTGTTTATATAATCCGACCGGTGTAGAGCCTGTTGCCAGTCCAAGAACTGCGTTTGGTTTCATAATAATCTGGGCAGACATGATATTAGCTGCTTTTCTGCTTACGTCCTGATAATCTTTACCTACATAAATAATCATAGTTTTCTCCTTTTTTGCGTGTCATCTGACACTTCCGATTTGTTATAAACTCATTATAATTCCCGTTGGTTCTATTTTCAATGAATATATTGTTTTTAGAATCTTCTTTCATTTTTTATTATTTTGAGCTATTTTGCAGTTCAGTTTTTAAAGCTTACCGAAATTACTTTCCTTGTTTATATTTTTCATGAAAATATTTACATTCTCCTTGTGAAACAAATTCTACAATGTTATAGTAATCTATAGCAATTCCACCATACAGAAAGGATTCCATATGTCATTAAACAAACATAAAATTATTCCTTTAATTGAATCTTATTACCATACATTCACTCCGCTGGAAAGAACAATCGCCGATTTCTTTATTCATAATACTGAAGAGCAGGATTTTTCTTCCAGAAATATTTCCGGGCTTCTTTATGTATCTGAAGCTTCACTTTCACGTTTCGCCCAGAAATGTGGTTTTCACGGATACAGAGAATTTATTTATGAGTATAAGCAGAGACTGGCACCAGGTCCCGAAGAAAATATTCCGAATTTTGAAGTATCGGAATTTAATACTTATCAGGAACTTCTGAATAAATCTAACGCTCTGCTGGACAAAGCGCAGATCACACGGATCACAAATCTGCTGGTTTCCAAACCTCGTGTTTATGTTTACGGAAGAGGCAGTTCCGGTCTCGTAGCTCAGGAGATGAAGCTTCGTTTCATGCGTATCGGGCTGAATATCGAAGCAGTTACAGACAGTCATATTATGAAGGTGAATTCTGTTATTCTGGATGAGAACTGTCTGGTCATCGGTATCAGTGTCAGCGGACAGACGGATGATATTATCTCTTCTCTGAAGGCTGCACATCAGCACGGAGCTTATACACTTCTTATGACCGCAAGACAGGACAAATCCTATCAGGACTTCTGCGATGAGACGCTCATCTTCGCAAGCATGGAGCATCTCGAATATGGAAATATTATTTCTCCGCAATTTCCGATTTTGCTGGTTTTGGATGTACTTTATGCACACTATCTTCAGATTGACAGGAGCAAAAAAGAAGCGCTGCATGAATACACCATACAGACGCTTCAGCCTCATTTGATCAAATGATAAACTTTCATTAGTTATCAGAAATATTTAAGCCCTTCATTTTTAATTCTATTGGGCCTCATAAGAAAAGACCGGCGCTCCTGTTTTTTCATCCCAACGGATTTTCATCAGCATGGCATGTCGATTCGGGTTGTACAGTGGATCACCTACTATCTCTGCTTCTGTTCTTGCATGGTAAACCATAATAGGATTTCCTTCTTCATCTACGGTAAAGGAATTATGTCCCGGACCGTAGATGTCTTTTGATTCATCTGTACAAAGAACCGGGCAGCGTTCTTTAGTCCACGATTTTGGATCAAGGAGATCAGCATTTTCATCAGCTGTCAGCATTCCCATACAGTATGCAATGCCTGTTTCAGATGCAGAATAGGTAAGATAGATTTTTCCATCATGATGAATTACCGCCGGACCTTCATTTACCCAGAATCCAACTCTTTCCCAGTCATAATCCGGTGTAGTAAGCAATACCTGAACTGTTTTCAATTTATACGGTGTCTCCATCTCGCCAATGTAAAGATTGGAAATTTGTTTTCCTACACCTACTTTCTCAGCCCATACATAGTAATGTTTTCCTTTATTTTCAAATACAGTTGCATCCAGAGAAAAAGCCTCAAAAGAAAATTCGTCTTCATCAGCGCGTCCCATTTTGCCCTTTTCTGTCCAGGCTCCTGTAAGTGGATCTGCATCTGCGCATTCCAACACATATGGGCGAATTGCCCAGATATCATCTTTATCTCCGCCTGCAAAATAGATATACCATTTTCCATCCAGATAATGAAGTTCCGGTGCCCAGATATGTTCACTCATAATTCCTTCTTTGTGCTTTTCCCAAACCGTCACTTCTTCTGCGCCTTTCAGTCCCGCCAGAGTTTTACTTCTTCTTAGCACAATACGGTCATATTCCGGTACAGATGCGGTGAAATAATAATTTCCGTCTGTGTGCCGATATACATATGGATCTGCTCTCTGTAGAATCCATGGCTCATTGTACCTGAGTTCTTTGCTCATTTCTTATATCCCCCTTTATCCATTCTGGGGCTTTATCCAACTACGGTTGCAGTAAATCCCCTCTTTTTTCTATAAACCTACATTTCCACTGTTCAGTCCCTCTTTGCTGTCCTTGTCAAGAGGAAGCCATTCCAAAACTTTCTTAATATAGCGGTTCCAGAAATCCCACTCATGAGCTCCCGGTCCTTCCTCATAGGTCACATCTACACCAAGTTCACGCATGGTGTCTCTGAATTTACGGTTCGGAGAAAGAAGAGGATCATCCAGCCCACAGGCAAGATACATATGCGGAAATGGAATTCCATCTTCTTTCATATTTCCAGCGATCCATTCTGGATTAATCTCGCAGTCCTGAATTTTTGACAAATCTCCAAATACACTTTCCAGAAAGCTTTTCTTCTCAAAAAACATTGGTGAACTGTCATCTGCTACATTCGCTTTTTCCAAAATCATAGCCGAAGATAATCCGGCAATATATCCAAATGTATCATGATATTTCAGACCATTTCGGATTGCTCCATAACCGCCCATAGATAATCCGGCAATAAAAGTGTCTTCTCTTTTATGAGATAACGGAAACATTTTTCTTGTAATCTTCACCAGTTCTTTTCCAATAAATTCACTATAATTTTCGTTCACATTCGGATGATCCATATAGAACATATTTGCTCCGGATGGCATCACAACTGCCAGATTTTTCTCCTCCGCCCATCTCTTGATACATGTTCCCGTTACCCAGTCTGTATAGTTTCCCATTACTCCGTGAAGCAAATATAAAGTCTTAAACGGTTTATTATCCTCTTCTGTTTCTTCTTCAAAAAATACCTTATCTGCCGGTAAGATCACATTCATTGTCACCGGACGCATCAGTGCTTTTGAAAAAAAATTTACTTCCAATAATGCCATCTTTCTTTATCCTCCATGTTATGTGCTTTTATAAAATATCTACATTTATTATACAAAGAATATTTTTGAAAAGCTACCTGTAACTCTACGTTTTCTCATGGCCCGTCAAAAGGAAATTCTCATTATATAAAAAATATATCAAAAAAGTTGACGAAACAGCTTAAATAAGAGATGTTTTCACTGCTCTAGCCCTGGATAAGCAACAGTAAAAACATCTTCTTATTTTTGTTTTGTCAACCTTTTACTTGATTATTTCTGTTTTTTTAATCTGATCACATTCCATGATGCCTTTGCAAGTACAGAAGTCATATTTCCACTATCTACCTTACTTCTTGATACAGTTGTCGGAACTACATTCTCACCAGCAGCACTGTTGCATGCTTTCATATCATTATTCTCAAGTACAATATGCTCGACCAGCTGGTATCCTTCCATGCTTCGTAAGTCCGTAACAAGTTCCATATCTTCATTGATATTTCTGTTTACTGCAAAAATAGTAAGTTCTTCGTCAGCCTGGTTCCATACGGCTACACTGGAAAGATCCGTAACATTTTCATGCTCTTTTGTATCATGTACAGGTGTGTCAATAACCGGCTGAAGAACCATTCCACGTCCATATCTGGATGCATGCATGAATGGATAGAAAATTGTCTGTTTCCATGCTTTACCACCATCTTTCTCTGTCATGATAGGAGCAATTACATTTACAAGCTGTGCCAGACAAGCCATTTTCACACGATCTGCATGTTTCATTAACGTAATCAACATAAGACCTACTAAAAGAGCATCTTCAAAGTTATACTGGTCTTCCAGAAGCGAAGGAGCAATATGCCATGGATCTTTTTCCATAAATTCATCATCAGCTTCTCTTGTATGGAACCATACATTCCACTCATCAAAGCTAAGATTAATATTCTTCTTTCCACGTTTTTTTGCTCTTACATAATCACAGGTTGCAATGACTGAACGGATAAACTTATCCATATCATCAGATAATGCCAGGAAATCTGCTGTATCATTATTTAAATTTCCATAATACTGATGAAGAGAAACATAATCTACATAATCGTAATTATATCCTAATGTCGTTGCCTCCCATTCAGGGAATGTAGGCATATCCAGATTTGAACTTCCGCAGGAAACAAGTTCAATCGTAGGATCAATCAGTTTCATCGCTTTTGCAGTTTCCTGGGAAAGACGTCCATACTCATGCATTGTCTTATGTCCAATCTGCCAGTCACCGTCCATCTCATTTCCCAGACACCATACTTTTACATTGTGAGGATCTTTCACTCCATGTTTGATACGCAGATCACTGTATTTCGTTCCGCCCGGATGGTTACAGTATTCCAGAAGATTGCAGGCATCTGCTACTCCTCTTGTACCAAGATTAACAGCCATCATCATATCTGCATCTGCTTTTTTCAGCCATTTGGAAAATTCATTCAGACCAATTTTATTCTGTTCAAGACTTCTCCATGCAAGTTCCAGACGAACCGGACGTTCCTCTACAGGTCCCACACTATCTTCCCAGAAAAAGTTAGATACAAAGTTTCCACCTGGATATCTTACGATCGGAACATTTAATTCTTTTACCATGTTTAATACATCTGTACGGAATCCATCTTCATCTGATAACGGATTTCCCGGCTGATAAATTCCATCATAAACAGCTCTGCCAAGATGCTCGATAAAAGATCCGTAAATTCTTTTATCAACTTCAGAAACTTTAAACGCTTTGTCAATAATCATTTTTGCCTGTTTCATTTTGGTTTCCTCCATATTTTAAAATTATTAACCTTTTACTTATTAACCTTTTACTCCGCCGGCTGTCATACCTTCGATAAAGTATCTCTGGAAACAAATAAATAATATAAGAATCGGGATGATTGCAAAGCAGGAACCTGCAATCAGAATATCATAATTGTTTCCGTATGGTGAGAGAAGACTCTGCAGACCAACTGGAAGTGTGATTTGATCAATTGAGTTTGTTACGATCATTGGCCAGAGGAAGTTATTCCAGCTCTGCATACCCTGATAAATACCCATAGCAGCGAAAGAAGGTTTCATCAAAGGAATCATGATCTTAAAGAAAATGCCATATTCTGTACATCCGTCTACTCTGGCAGCATCCAGGAAATCTTTCGGTATTCCCATCAGATATTGCCGGAAAAAGAATACCAGCATCGGTACAACCAGATACGGAAGAATAATACCCCACATATTATTAATCAGACCCATTTTTACGATCAGTCTGTACAATGGAAGTAAGATTACTTCTGTAGGAATCATCATTACAAGTAATACGCAAAGGAATAAAATATTTTTTCCTTTGAAATTGTACATTGCAAATCCATATCCTACACATGCACTTAAGAACAATGCCAGTCCAACCTGAACAATTGTAATAATCAAACTATTTTTATACCATATGAAATATGAGTTCGCACCGCTGAATAACATTTTGTATTCATTTAAATTCGCACTTGCCCAGTCAATAGAGAAGTTCAGTCCATAACGCATCAGATCAGAGCCGGGACGAAGTGATGAAACAGCAAGAAGCGCTAATGGAAGCAACGTGATAATCGCAATAATCACAAAGAAGATAAATAAACACGTTGAATAGATTTTTGATTTTTTAGTTATTGACATTGTTTATTCCCCCTTTTTACTTCCTATAGTTCCATTGATCCAGAGCTGTACAATATTAACTGCCAGAACAATAAGCAGGAATATTACACCGATTGCACTTGCAATACCAAGCTGACTCTGCTCAAATCCCATTCGATATAACATACCCACTAACGTGGTAGCCACATTGTTCGGTGATTTATTTCCATTAAACAGCATATAGCTCTCTGAGAACATTGCCATACCACCAAAAATGGAAATTGTAAGTACATAAATTGTTGTAGGTTTTAGTAACGGAATTGTAATGTAACGAAGCTGTTCCATACTTGTTGCTCCATCAATAGATGCAGATTCATACAGGTCCGCTGGTATCTGCTGAAGTCCGGATAAATAGTACATCATATTTACACCCGTCCATCTCCACAGACACAGGAAAAACATTGTACACCAGACCGTAGCCGGTGTTCTTAGCCATACAATTGGTTTTATTCCAAAAAGTCCAACTACCTGATTCATAAAAGAACCGTCCAGTTCACCAAACATCAGTCTGAAAACAACGCCTGCAACTACAACTGAAGTCAGTGCCGGAATAAACAGAATGCTTCGAAATGTTCCTTTGGCTCTCATATGTTTGCTGTTAAGCATTGCAGCAAGAACCATCGGAATCGGAATCATTAAAAGACAGGTAACGATCGTATAGAAGATACTGTTTTTCAAACTCTTAATAAAGACTGCATTTGTTAAGATCTTATAATTTTCAAGTCCTACAAATGTTGTATTTGGTCCGGCAACCTTCTGAAAACTCATAATAATCATGCTCACGATTGAGTATGCGAAGAATACAACAAATGTAATGATAAATGGCATTACAAATACATAGGGTGCCACCTTTTGCGAGTATAATAATTTTTTAAATTTACTTTGTTTTTTCAATGCTATCCCTCCCTATGTTACATCCAGACATATATTTTTCCGATATTTTGCTAAAAGAAAGGCTACAGGATCTCCTCCTGCAGCCTTCCAATTAATCTTTAATCTCTATGCCTGAAATTCAAAGCATATATTTTAGTAGATAATAGAATCCTGTTCGCTCTGAAGAAGTTCTTTAGCATCCTGGTCTACAGAAATTTCGAATGCATTGGAATAAGTTGTAGATACCAGTGTACTATATGTTGCTGAATAACTGCCGCTGATGTTTGGAGCAGTAATGTCTGTTCCGTTTTCTTTCAGAATATCAAATGGGTTAGTAGTAAAGTATGCAAGGAACTTATTATCTTTGTTTTCTGTGATAGCCGGATCATCCCAAAGTTCTGTACGAATCGGGTCAAATCCAAGTTTTTCCCACTCATATGTACAACCTTCTTTTGATAATTTAGCAAAAGCAAGGAAGTCTTTAGCTAACTGTTCGTTCTCTGTTCCTTTGATAACAGATGTTCCTGTACCACCCTGAAGAACTTCACGTGTATCGCCTTCGTTCCATACAGGAATTGGATAGATTGCCATCTTACCGTCAAGATCCGGGCAATAGTCTGTAAATCTTCCCATGTACCATAATGGCATAATTACAGATGCAACGCCTGCACCGTTAAGATGTCCGTACCACTCTTCTGTGTGGAATCCACCACCAGGAGCAATCTCACATACACCATCGTTGATCATGCTGCGGATATAATCAATTACTTCTGCATGCTCGTCTGTAACAAGGTTTGGATTTCCATCTTCGTCTACATACTGAGCACCTTTTTCAAGCATCATACACTGTGGAAGGAAAAGGTCAGATGTTTCTACTGCACACATCGGAGTTCCTGTCTTCTCCAGTACAGTCTTACCGGCTTCTACATAATCATCCCATGTAACGATGTCTGCCGGATCAATACCAGCTTCGTTCATGATGTCCATGTTATAGTAAGCAACTGTAGCTCCTAAGTGGAAGTCTACACCGTAATAATTTCCTTCGTTGTCGCCGTACATGCTGATTCGTGACATAACAACGTCATCTTTATATGGTTCTACAGCATCATTGATTGGAAGTAAGTAACCATCTTTTAAGAATGCACCATAATGTCCGATTTCGATATCTGCCATATCAGGAGCGCCTTCTCCAGACTGACACGCAATAAGTAATTTGCTGTGTAAGGATGATGACTCACCTGTTGTAACAGTTAAGTTAATCGGTCTGTCTGGATTCTGTTTGTTCCACTCATCAGCCATGGATGTCCAGAATCCTACATGCAATTCCTGGAATGTCCAGAAACTAAGGTCTGTTCCTCCATCCACAAATGTGTTTGTTCCCTGTGTGGATCCGTCATCTGCTGCTAAAACAGGTGCAGTGGAACCAAGAATCATCGTTGCTGCCAATGCGCAGGCAAGAAGTCTTTTTTTCATATAGTTACCCTCCCTAAATTGTTTTTTGTGTACCTTTCGTACCGTTCTTTGCTACACGTTTAGATTAACGTTAATCCAACAAAATGTCAATAGCAAGTTTTAATTCCACCGTTATTTTGTATAAATTATATGTTTTATATCATGTTTTTTGTACATAACTTACAATGTCCTATTCTGTTTTCACTTTCATTTATTGACATTTGATTTTTGCGGTATTATAGAATATAATTGAATATATTTGTAACTGTTCAGCGCTTTCACAGTTACAGAGTCAAAATATAAATGGGACTTTGCAAATCAAACAGAGAAAGATGTCCCCTCTGCAAACTACCAGAAGGAGTACCTAAATGAACAGTCAACAACATAAAAGAATCACATTAAAAGATATATCAGAACAGTGCGGTTATTCCGTCAATACAGTTTCCCGCGCACTCAGAGACGATCCCAGGCTCCCGGAAGCCACTATATCCCGGATTAAGCAGGTTGCAGATGAGCTTGGATACATGAAAAACATAATTGCCTCTTCCATGCGTTCCGGTCACACAAACCTGATTGCCGTTATTGTTGACGATATTCAGAACCCTCATTATTCTGATATTATCTCACAAATTTCTATCAAATTGCGAAAATATGGATATCATACTTTAATTTTAGCATCATACATAGAAAAAAATTACGCAGATTATTCACTGTCCCTCGCATTATCTTATAATGTTAGTGGAATCGTTTTTTTTCCACGAAATTATAATAAAAATGCTATAAATCTCATCAATCAAAATAAAATCCCATTGGTACTGATTGACCGTGAAATACCAGAATGTCAGACGGACTTCGTACGCTGCGATGATTATCAGGGAGGATATCTTGCTGGAAAGCATCTTCTGGAATTGGGTCACCGTCGATTTCTCTATCTTCCGGGGCCAAAATATAATCTCTCACAGACTCGTCGTTATGCTGGTATTATGGATGCACTCTCAGAGGCAAACGTACCGGTTTCTAACGTTCGCCAGATAGATTATCACACTGTATTTGGTTCTCCGGTTCCTTCAACTTCTTCCTATAAATCATACGAAGAGTTGTTTTTCCCTGTCGATTACACCGCTGTGATCGGTTTCAACGACCTTCAGAGCTATTCTGCAATGGAAATACTAAAAGAACGAGGATATCGTATTCCCGAAGATATATCTTTAATCAGTTTTGATCATCTGCGAAAAACACATACATACCTTCCGCCACTGACAAGTATCGCCGACAATACAGACAAAAGCATTGCGGATACTGCTGTTTCAATACTTTTAGATAAGATTAAAAATTCAGACAGTAAGTTTACCGGTGCAGTTTTACCCGTAACCATATATGACGGACATACTACCGGACCAGTTAATAAGGCTTTTGAGACTTCTTTTTAATAATCTGATCTGTATTTTATAAAAGCAGGATGTGAGGTTCCGTATTAATGCCGGGATCTCACATCCTGTTTTATTATCGCGTATATAAAAGATGAATTCTGATGCCAGAGCCTGTTTGAAAAAGATTTTCTGCAATCCGCGCCTGAATGCATCTATCACTACATTTTATAATATCTTAAAGTCAATCACATTTATCGAATGTGGTGCAAGATTCACCTGATATACGCCACTTGTTTCCTTTGTCGGAAGCTGTTCAATAAATACTTCCGTTCTATCAATATCATTATAAGAATCTACCGAACTTCCCACGATCCGATACTCTTGAACTTCGTACCTCGCATATGAATTTTCATCCAGGCAGATTTCCAGTTTCTTTTCTTTGTCCGGTTCTTTGTTTACAACGGCAATAGAAATTTTTTCTGTTTCAGAATGCTGTGTAGCCAAAATATCAAGTGTATTCACAGTTACTTTTCTGCCATTTTTATCCAACACTGTGAATGTATTTTTCTCACCTTCTTCCCAACTGTCCAGAACTGTATCCCCCATGTGATTCACATACAAGTCAAATACATGATAAGTGCTTCTCAGTACAACTCCATCTTTATAACTGTAAATACATCCTCTTGTATTCAGAATTGGTGCAAAGTTAGCCATTCCAACAATATCACAATTGCGATTCATTGCATTTAAAAAACATGCCGTAAAAACAGCGTCTGCCATCGTATAAGAGGAATTATCATCATTTTTGTCTCTCGGTATAAGATAGCTGTCTTTATCAATTCCCTGTTTAATTGTATGCACATTTGGATGATGCCACCCTCGTAAATTCCATTCATCAAAAGCAATTTTTATTTTCTTTTCCAGATGTAATGCCGTAAGCAGACCTTTTACGTCAGTAACTGCCCGGTCTACCTGTTCCGTGTATGCCATGCACTGAGTATAATCTGCAAGTTCATTTTTTTCCGCAAGCATATCCCAATATCCATGCAGAGAAATCCAGTCCAGATATTCTCCACAATGTTTTAAAAGGTTCATTTTCCAGTCAATATCAGGAAGTGCCGCTGCTGATAATTCTACTGTCGGTGACACGTGCTTTATCATTTTTGCAGATTCCTTTACAAGTCGCCACCACTCTTCAGAACTTTTCGCACCTATCTCCCAATTTCCATAATTTTCATTTCCGATGCTCCAATATTTTACATTGTATGGCTGTTCCTCTCCATTAGCAATTCTCCATTTTGCATATTTACCTTCATTTTCAAGATTACAATATTCTACCCAGTCACTCATTTCTTCTGCTGTTCCGGTTCCTGCATTGGTGCAGATATAAGGTTCACAGGCTATTTTTCTGCACATATGAATATATTCATCTGTCCCAAACGTGTTCGGATCCTCTACACGCCATGCTTTATCAAAAAATGGCTGCCTATTCTCTCCCACCCCATCTTTCCAATGGTAAGAAGATACAAAACATCCTCCCGGCCAACGCAAAACAGGGACTTTGATTTTCTTCATCGCTTCAATGATGTCCTTGCGAAATCCTTCCTCATCTGATAATTCATTTCCCGGATCATAAATCCCGTCATAAATCTGTCTGTGAAAATGCTCGATAAAATGTCCATATAACATGGGACTTCGTTTTCCTATCACTCTTTTCGAATTTACATGGTATTTCATCCCGATTACCTCCTGAAATAATACTCAGCGCGCTTTTATATCTTTGAATATAATCGAGGTTTAAGTATTTATATACTATTTTACCGAACATTTTTTGCCTGCAGCGACTTTCTATAGTTTGTATTTCTCACTGTTTTATCCTCTGGTTACTGTCCTCTCTCACTGCTCTCAGTAATACACTTTGCGATGCGCAGAATTTATGTTATTCGCCATTGAAGCAGAGTACTTACCTAGTTTGTTTAAAACAGCTTTTCCGAAACTCCTTTGGAGTCATTCCAGTTTCAAGTTTAAAGCACTTAGTAAAAGAACTCTGATTCGAAAATGATAAATATTCCGAAATTTCCTGTATGCGATAATTTGAATATTGTAATAATTCCTTTGCCTGTTTTATTTTTTCTTTTCGTATATATTCCTCCACAGAACATCCTTCATATTTTTGGAATAGTCTGCACAGGTAATCACCGTTTATCCCCGTTTCTTCCCATACACGATGAATATCTACATTGTGAAGGTGTTTATAAATATAATCTTTTGCTTTCTCAACATAATGATTAGTTTCCGGTGATTTTTTCGCCTCCATTACTTGTCTTGCAAATTCTTCTTCATATTCTTCTGCTTTTTTTGCGATAACCTTCTTGTCTTTCTGTCTTTCGATGTCACATATATAATTGTCTGCCATTGTAAAAGCAAGTTCCGGACTAATCCCTCCGCGAATTGCCGCTCTGGATGCAAGTGTTATAACAATAATTGCAATGTTTTTATCATTCCGCAGATCCTCATCAGCTACTCTTCCCAGTCTTCCCTCGTATTTCTCCTTCTGGCATCTCCTTAGTTGCCGCAAATCCCCGGATTCAATGCTAAATAATTTCCGTTGTTCGTGGTCATATGGATTATGGCATATTTCGGTTTCCTGCATATCAAATATTTTATTTACAATATTTCGTTTCAGATTTTCTTCCATTTTTCTATGTTATCCTCTTTATGAAAAGCACCCGCCGATCCGCGGGCGCTTTTTTATATATCTGAGTTTTATTTTAACACATTTAATGCTGATGCAGGTATTTTTCTCTGGTTGCAAGACCACCTCTGATATGCCGCTCCTGCTTATTCACATCCAGAACCTGTCTGACTTCACTGGCCAGTCCCGGATTTAGCTGTTTGAGACGATCGGTACAATCCTTATGTACTGTACTCTTACTAATTCCAAATTTCTTCGCCGCCTGACGCACCGTTGCCTTTGTATCAATAATATAATTTGCAATTTCCACTGCCCGCTCCTCGATATAATCTTTCACGGATAAGCCTCCGAAGACGCTGTTTTTACAGTGTATGCACAGAAATTCCCGAATATGTAGCAATCATTTTTATAGTTGTGCCTTATAAAAGAACGGCCGTCCATACCGGACGACCGTTTCGCTCATTGCAATCTTATTTAAATTTAATCTCTTTCCCTTCAAGTCTCCACTGTCTGAATTCTGCGGAAGCAGATAACAGAAGATCTGAAGAAGAGTTCAGAGCTGTTTCTACAGAATCCTGAACTACGCCAATGATAAATCCTACTGCAACAACCTGCATGGAAATGTCATCTGAAATTCCGAACAGAGAGCATGCCATCGGGATCAGAAGAAGTGATCCGCCGGCTACACCGGAAGCGCCACATGCTGACAGAGCTGCAAGAAGACTCAGGATAATTGCTGTCGGAATATCTACATGAATACCAAGAGTAAATGCAGTTGCCATTGTCATAACCGTAATAGTGATAGCCGCACCATCCATATTAATAGTTGCACCAAGCGGAATGGTTACAGAATAAGTATCTCTGTCCAGTCCCATCTCTTCACAGACTTTCATGTTTACCGGAATATTAGCTGCGGAACTTCTTGTAAAGAAAGCTGTCAGCGCACTTCTCTTCAGGCAGTGGAAAATCAGCGGATATGGATTCTGGCGGATACACCAGTAAACCAGAAGCGGATTGGTCACAAAATAGATAAACAGCATACATCCTACAAGAAGAATCAACAGTTTTCCATAAGTTGTAAAAATATCCAGACCGTTTGTAGATACTGTGTTAAATACCAGACCAAAAATTCCAAAAGGTGCAAGATTAATGATCCAGGTTACTACCATGGAAATACCATCTGCAACATCAGCCAGAACCTTCTTTGTCATCTTATCAGCTACACGAAAAGCAAGCCCAAGAAGAACAGCCCACATCAGGATCCCTACATAGTTTGCATTTACCAATGAAGATACCGGGTTGGCAACTACGTTCAGAAGCAGGTTATTTAATACCTCAACGATACCCTGTGGTGCACTTGTATCTGTTGCTGCATTTGCAAGTGTCATCTTTACAGGAAATGCCATACTCGCAAATACTGCGATCACTGCTGCCAGAACTGTACTGAACATATAGAGAATGATAACTGTCTTAATAACTCCTCCGTGAGATTTTCCTGCATTACACAGGGAACTGATAACCAGGAAGAATACCAGCAAAGGTGCGATTGCCTTTAATGCACTTACAAAGACATCACCCAGAATTGCGATTCCTGTTGCCTGCGGTACAGCAATTCCCAGAATCGCACCCAGGATCAGACCAACCAGGATTCTCTTTACAAGAGCAATCCTGGTCCATTTGTCCCAAACTTTTTTCATTTCTTTAATCCTCTTTCCCTTTAGTTTGTTAAAACACTAATCCGGTACATTATAAAGGAATTTTTAAAAAAGTGCAAGGATTTCTCTACCCGGTCAGCAAAAATTCATATCCTTTTACAAGGATTTCGCAGGTAATACAAACTGTATTTTCATAAAACGCTACTATACAACTACTGTTCTTTTCTCCTGCTGATGATCCGTCTCATTATATTGCTCAAAACGGCTCTCAATCTCTACCAGCATATTTGCATATTCTCGTAATTCATCTCTGAGCTGTTCTTTATCTGTTCGTTCTTTTTTATAAGAGATCCTGTGTTCCATGCTTGCCCAGAAATCCATGGACATTGTTCTAAACTGTATCTCCACCGGAAAATATTCCATTCCATCCAGACAGTACACCGGCACACCTACGATCACATGATAGCTTCGGTATCCGTTTGGTTTCGGATTTCCGATATAATCACGTTCCCTGATCACGATCAGATCACTCTGGCTTTTCAGAAGCTCTGTCAGATTATAGATATCATCTACAAAATAGCAGATCACCCTGACACCTGCAATATCCTGAAGATAATCCTTCGCATTCATCACAGTAGGTTCTTTTCCCTTTCGCTGTAATTTCTCTTCAATACTCTGTTTCTTCTTGATCCTGCATTGGATGTTGTGGATCGGTCTTGCAGATGCGTCACCGTATAGGTTGTGATTCAACACATCAAGACGTGTGAGAAGCATCTGTTTAGCATCTTCATATGGTTGTATAAATTCATAGTATTCTTCATCTGTCATAACTTATTTCTCCTGTAAAAACCTCTGCAGTTATTCTTCTGCCTTTCATATTTCTTATTCTGTACTTCTTTGCAGAACTTATCTTTTTTTCCACATTTGTACTGCAAAATAACCATTTTTTCCCCATTACGTCTCCATCATACAAAAGAAATGTGTTTAATCAGTGTTCCAATTCTAATCATTTTATAAATAAAATCCTCTATCAGTTACATGCTCTCCAATAAACTGATTTCATTTTACCTATTGCCATTTACTCTATGTGCGAATATATATTTTCATTTTGAATATATTTTATACTATATGATTGCAAATATATTCTATTTGCAGTAAAATATATTAAAAAGCAAAAAGGAGTGATATCATGACAACCATTAGTTTACGTATGGATGATCAAATGAAAAAAGAGCTTGATGAAATGTGCGAAGCAATGGGAATGAATATTTCTACTTTCTACATGATCTATACAAAAAAGGCACTAAGAGATCGTAGAATACCATTTGACATTGAAGCTCCGGCAGATCCATTTTATTCTGAACAGAATATGGCACAGCTTCGCAAATCTGCTCAACAAGTAAAGGAAGGTAAAATAATAACAAAAACAATGGAAGATCTGGAGGCAATAGCGTGTGAGTAATATTTCATTTTCAGAAGATGCTTGGAAAGATTATCTTTACTGGCAACTTCAAGACAAGAAAACACTAAAGAAGATCAATGAATTATTGAAAGAAATACAACGGACACCTTTCTCAGGAAAAGGTGAACCAGAAAAACTTCGTGGTGATTTAAATGGAAAATGGAGTAGGCGAATCAACCTCAAAGACCGTTTGGTTTACGAAATATCAGATGAAACAATTATTGTAATCCAATGCAAAGGCCATTACAGCGATAAATAAAAAAGTCCCCCCGCAGGGGGCTTTTTTATTTACATAATCTCACGGAACAGGTCTTTCAGATCTTCTACGCTTGCATCTTTCGGGTTTCCCGGTGCGCATGCGTCTGCATGTGCGGATTCTGCCAGGAACTGGAGATCTTCTTCTTTGATTGCTTCCAGTTTAGTCGGGATTCCTACATCAACAGAGAGTTTCTTAACAGCTTCGATTGCTGCTTTTCTGTATTCATCCTGAGACATTTCATCTACGCCTTTGACACCCATTGCTCTGGCGATCTCACGATATTTCTCACCTGTGCATTCCTGATTGTATTCCATAACGATCGGAAGCATCATTGCGCAGGCAACACCGTGTGGTGTGTCATAAACAGCACCAAGTGTATGAGCCATGGAATGAGCGATTCCAAGACCTACGTTAGAGAATCCCATACCAGCGATATACTGTCCAAGAGCCATTCCTTCACGACCTTCTTTTGTGTTTTCAACAGCACCGCGGAGAGATTTGGAGATCAGCTCGATTGCTTTTAAATGGAACATATCTGTCATTTCCCATGCAGCTTTTGTTGTATATCCTTCGATTGCATGAGTGAGGGCATCCATACCTGTGGAAGCTGTCAGTCCCTTTGGCATGGAGGACATCATTTCAGGATCAATAACTGCGATGATCGGCATGTCATGTGGGTCAACGCATACAAATTTACGTTTTCTTTCTACATCTGTGATAACGTAATTGATAGTTACCTCTGCTGCTGTACCTGCTGTTGTCGGAACTGCAATGATCGGTACACAAGGTTTCCTGGTCGGAGCTGTACCTTCCAGACTTCTTACGTCTTCAAATTCAGGGTTTGCAATAATAATACCGATTGCTTTGGAAGTATCCATGGAAGAACCACCGCCGATTGCAATCAGATAATCTGCTTCAGAATCTTTAAATGCCTGAACACCATGCTGTACGTTCTCGATTGTCGGGTTCGGTTTGATGTCTGAATACAGTTCATATGCAAGTCCGTTTTTCTCAAGAATGTCTGTAACTTTGCTTGTTACATGGAATTTTACAAGATCAGGGTCAGAACATACGAAAGCTTTCTTAAAGCCATGTGCTTTTGCTTCGTTTGCGATTTCCTCAATTGCTCCTGCTCCGTGATAAGATGTCTGATTTAAGTTAATTCTGTTTGCCATAATGATTTCCATTCCTTTCAGTATTCTTCAGTATTAGGTAAGCTTCCGCAGCGCTTATCTTTGTTATTATATTAACAATGTGAAACAAAAAAAGAAAGTTACACTTTCATTCAAATGTAACTTTCTCACAATGTTTGTGCAATAGTGCCGAAAAACTGTGTGCAAAATTATGCACTAATATTGTTATATTTATGACAATATTTTCAGCTTTTCAAACAATTCCGAGAGTTTTCCCGGCATCCCGTCAACTAAAATTTTCGCCAGTCCCTCCGGTGCACATTTCAGCTCTCCCAGTACCCATTTTACAGTCATATAAATAGAACTCTGGCAGTACATTTCCAGAATACAATGTATAGTCTCATCCGGAATCCTTCCTGTTTTCTCACGGATCAGATTCTCATAGAAGTCCAGGATCAGTTCAAAATCATGCTGGCGCAGACTATTTTGGCTGTCGTATTTAAATGCTGCTGCAAAGAAAACATGCTCTTCCTGAATATAGGTAAACTTCTTTACCAGAGCATCATAAACAGTTTTCCCCATTCCCATATGCTCAAAGGATTTCGCCAGAAGCTTATCAAAATACCAGTTGATCAGGTCAAATTTGTCCATAAAATTCCGATAGAAAGTCTGCCTCGTAACACCACAATTCTCTGTAATCTGTTTTACTGTGATGTTATCTACAGACATCGTTTTCATACATTCCTTCATTGACCGCGCAAGGCGGTATTTCATTTTTTCACCCTTGCTGTTTTCTGCCGTCAGCTTCATAAGATTTCCTCTCGCTAATTCATTTCTCTAGTGTGTCGACAAGTTAATATTGAATACCTTTCTCTGACAGATATTCTTCTATCTTTTCAATAATAAGCTTCGCTGACTTATATTGATCTGATGCATCTTTTAAAGATGCAACGTAAAAATCATCATAATCACTATTTTCTCTCTCCTGCTTTAGTCTTCCCAACCTCTTTCCCATTTCTCTTGGAAAAATCTCTTTTGCTATATAAGTTTTATTAAAATACGCAACCGCATCCTTATGACGCTTAAAATCAATCTCTTCTAAAGCTAATACTGCTTTTATTGCATAAAAAGCAGCATAATAACTACGATTTATTGAATCTTTATAATGTTGACTTTCTAAGCATAATACTGCCACTCCCAATGTCTCCACCGCATTCCGAATACGGTATATACATAAATCCTCTTTTTTGTCATTCATCGATCACTACCCCCTCATCTCGCACATTTCGGTAAAAAGGTAACGTATCAATCCAATACTCATACTGGTCTTCATTTTTAATGATGGGAGAGAACTCTATTCCTGTATTTATTTCAAACTCAAATGCAAGATCATAAATATCATTCTTCACTAATCGAATTTCTTCATCAGACATTTTCACCAAAATCATAATATCTATATCAGAATTTTCTCGAAAATCTCCTCTCGCATATGATCCATATACGATAATCTTTGTCAATTTATCGCCCAAAATACGTCTTAACTCCTGAGAAAATCTATATATGATGTTTCTGATATTTTCCGGCATATAATCACTTCCTCTTATTAATATCCCCCAATTTGCATATCTATATGTTAACATAAGTTTTTTGTTACATCAAGTTTCCCTCATCAGAAGTTCTCGACAAAACTTGATTTTATTTATTTCAAAATGTTATAATTCACCTTGATATGTTCAAGCCAAAATAATCCGCTTTAAGAAAGGAGACTTTTTTATGGATTTAATAAAAGAAGCACTTTCCATGGGTTTCGCAGATGCAGCGATCATGGATACAAAAGACCTGGTATTTGTGCCGGAATACAGACAGTTCTGCGAGGACAATCTCTGTGGAAATTACAACCTGGTTCCTGCATGTCCACCTGCCTGCGGTACTGTAGAAGAAATGCAGGCAAAAGCATTGAAATATGAAAAGGCACTGGTTCTCCAGACTGTTCTGAAGGATCCGATCATGGATCCGGTACTTTTCAAGCAGGCGAAACATGCACAGAATATTCTTACAGAACAGCTTGCCAGACAGATGCAGGAAGCGGGAAAAGAAGATATCCTGATCATGAGCGCAGGACCGTATAAGAATTGTTCCTGTATGTCCGCCTACAGTGTAGATGCACAGAAAATGGCTGATGCAGTAGGTATGGTCTGCTGGGCAGATGACTCAGATGTGAGATTCTTTACACAGATTCTGTTTCATGAAGAATGAATTTGTATCCATGACCATTCATGAAAATAATATAGAACTTCCACAAAATAGCTTTTTTCTCAACAACTGTTGTCTTGTTCCTGCTGCTGTTCTATGCTAAAATATTTCCAGTATAAAATCATAAACCACAGACAGATCAGTACCCTGACATTTCCGGTACTGATCATATCTGATCATATTATACAAACTGTCAGGAAAGAGGCGATTACATTGAACATTGAAGATTCCTGTATTTCCTGCATTGACACAGACTGGTCTTACCAGCTTGCCAGACGCATGGAAAAAGAGAAAACAAACCCTGTTCTGGGCTATCGTACTGCAGGTTCTGCTGCAGAAACAGCTACAGGAGATATGTTATACAGGGAAATGAAAGCTATCGGACTTACCGATGTAACCAGAGATACATTCTCACTGGACGGATGGGAATTCGAGAAAGCAGTCCTGAAATTTACAGATGATAGCGGGCAGGAACACACCTTTCAGATGGGCGGATATCAGACAAATTTCGAGACAGACGGATTTGAAGATTACGAACTCGTTTATCTGGGAAAGGGAACTGCCGCAGATTATGAAGGCATAAACGTAAAAGGAAAGCTAGTTATGGTTGAGATCAACCAGCGAGACGAATGGTGGATCAGCTTCCCTGTTTATCAGGCTTATCTGCGTGGCGCTGCTGCCCTGATCGCAGTTCAGGCAAACGGCTACGGAGAAATCGCAGAGTCTGCGCTGAATGCACAGGATATCGCAGGACCTGATTTCGCACCTGCATTCTCCCTGTCTCAGGCAGATGCACGTATCCTGAAGCGTTCTCTCCGAAATAAAATTTTCGCCTGCGAAGACAACACCACTGATTCAGAAGATACCCATAACACGCCGGAACAGGATGCTGCTTTATTACGCAGATCCTCATTAAAAGTATCACTGGATGCCCGTTCCAGAGTCATTCCGGACACAACAGCAGGCAATATCACAGGTAAAATACAGGGTACTGAGACAGACTCTATGATCCTGCTGTCTGCACACTATGATTCCTATTTCGATGGATTCCAGGACGATAATGCGGCAGTCGCCATGATGCTCGGCATTGCCCGTGCACTGATAAAGGGCGGCTATAAACCTGCCCACACTCTTGTCTTCTGTGCAATGGCTGCCGAGGAATGGGGAATCATTGATTCCAAATACGACTGGTCTACAGGAGCCTACAATCAGGTATTCCGCGTACATCCTGACTGGCAGGGTAAAGTGATCGCAGACCTGAACTTTGAACTTCCTGCACACGCACACAATAGACAGGATGCCATCCGCTGTACCTATGAATATGCAGATTTCATCAGACAGTTTACAGACAGCCTGACTGTCCCGAAGGAAGCATATCCTGACGGGATCACGGTTCTCTCTCCCATCGAGACATGGTCTGATGATTTCTCCATGGCAATCGCAGGTATCCCATCCACAGTCAATGATTTCAGCGCCGGACCCTTCATGCAGAATTATTATCATTCCCAATATGATAATCAGGATGTTTACCAGGAAGCTGTCTATCAGTTTCATCATGAATGCTATCTGAAACTGATCATGGCCATTGACAGACTTGTCCTGCCACCGATGAATTTCAGCAATACCATGAACGCGGTCGCAGAAAGTATCCACGAAAATGCACTCTCATTTGCTGATCCTGAGCAGAATGTTCTGCTCAGAAACCTGCAGACAATTACCGCTTCTGCCGAAAATATTTATGACAAAATCTGCCAGATTAATGCGGAATATGCCACACTTTCAGACTCCGACGCCCGCATTGCTTTCCGCCACAAATGGGAATATGCCGGACTGGAGCTGCTGAAAACTTTCCGCAAGGCACAAGACTATCTGGTACGTCTCAACTGGCAAGATGAAGTAATTTTCCCACAGGAAGCTGCCTCCAAAAATATCCGACAGCTGGAAAAAGCCAGCCGGGCTTTATCCGAGGGAAATATTACAGATGCATTGAAGGCTCTCTATCGAGTAGACAATAATATGTACGCATTTCTCTTCGATGAAGAAGTTTACTATCACTTCACCGAATACATTCTTCACCAGCCAAAAGACCGCCTGATGTGGGGTGCCGGACGTATCATGCATCACGAAAATCTCTACGGGATCGTGCAGAAACTGAAGCAGCGCATGGAAGAAGAAACACCGGAACTCGACAGTGAGATCCGTCGTCTGGAAGCTGCCCTGCGCAGACAGAAGGCTTATTATAAGGACGATATCCGCTACTTAAACACCTCCGTTAATAAGCTGTCTGCGATGTTGGATAACATCTATAATAATCTACTGTCTTTTTAAAAAACATTACCACTCCCGGGAACAGCAATGTTCCCGGCAATAATAAGGAGATTACTACATACCATGGAAAGTGATAATTTGTACAGAGTACAGGAAGAAGATTTACCACGATTACAGAAACTGTTAACGGTCTGTTTCGCACAGGATCCGCTGTATCATACCCTGATTCCTGATGATGACACCAGAGAAAGACTTCTGCCGGAGCTCTTTTCCTGCGATCTGACAGAGTTCTTTCAGACATGCGAAATTTATTCTGACAGCAGCGAACTGAACAGTATCCTGGTTGTTTCTGACGAAAGCGAACCTTACAATTTTCTGCACTACTGTCTCACAGAGGCCAGAGCTGCACTTACCACTGACGGATGGCTGATCAAAGAAGATCCAAGCCTGAAAACCTTCTGGAATTTCATTCAGGGCAAAGACTACCTGAACTCAAGCTGGACTGATCAACTTCACCAGACAGAACGTCTCCATGTGATCTACCTTGCGGTAGACCCCGGACACCAGCATCATGGGCTGGCAGAACTTCTGATGGATGAAGTGATAAATTACGCCCAGAAACACAAGATGCTGATTTCTCTGGAAACCCATAATCCCAATAACGTTCCTATTTATGAACACTTCGGATTTAAAACATATGGGATAGTGGAAAAACCTCACTTTGATCTGAAACAATATTGCATGATCAAAGAGGCTACTGTATAATCTGTCCCTGCACTGCTCTCGCAATTATTAACATAAAAGCTCCGTAATTGATAAATTAACCTATTTTTCACTTACATTTTTGTCTATTTCTACGTCTAGTAATATTTATACTTTTATATTAAAATAGCATACAGATGTCGGATAAAACTTTTCCACATCTGTTTGTTTATGGTACCATGTGTACTTTTCCGCTACTATTCTTAATTACTGTTAACTGTTCGGAGACTTTCCATTCAACGGACTGCTGAACATCCACGATTACCAGAAACAAAAGTATTTACCTGGCAATAAAAATTTTAATAACCCCCAGAGTACACATCACTACACTGATAAGGAGGACTTATAATAATGGTACGAAATGCAATGAGCGCAACAGAATTTTATATTTTACAATATTTATGGACCAGAGAAACACCTGCAACTTTTTCTGAGATTATGGTTCACTTTAATGAGGAAGAAAAGAAAGCATGGAAGAAACAGACAGTAAACACATTTCTTTCCCGTCTGGCACAGAAGGGCTTTTTGAATATTGACAAGAGCGGAAAAAGAGCTATCTATATTCCATCTGTCACCTCAAAGAAATTCTATGAAAATTATGCCCAGGAGATTGTAAAGGATTCTTACAACGGAGCCATCAAAGATTTCATCGCTGCATTTACAGCAGGAAATAAATTAAGCGCAGCTGAGAAAGCTGAATTATTATCTTATATCCAGACACTTTAATCAGAAATGCTCAATAAAAAGGCTGTCATTAACAACAGCCTTTTTTATTTACAGAATTACTATAAATACCGGATCAGAGAAATTTATTCTCAGCCAGATCTGTGATCGTTGTAGGCTCTGTACGGTCGACCAGATTGACACACACCACATCACATCCTTTATCGATCAGGTTTTTCACCTGTTCATTCTGCGTCAGCTGACTCTGTGATGCATCCAGGATTTCCAGATTGATTGCCACACCGCTGGATTCCTCTTGCCAATGATTTTTTCAGGTTATATTTTTTCTATTGTGATTTTTTCATATTACTTCCTATTACATAATGTTCGGATCAAAAAGTATTTTTCCCCTAACTTGATACCCACGAATTACTCCGCACTTTGCAGCTCCCGCAATTTTATTATATGTTTATATATATACAGCATAAAAGCCACTCTACAGATTATTCATCCAAAGAGTGGCCATCCTTATTTTTATCAGATACTTATGGTAAGTATACCCGTATATTCATTTTTACACAAAAAAACCAGCTAACAGTTAGCTGGTTTCTCATTGTACCTTCAAAACTACATACATGTTGACATTTCCTTGAGATTCATTCTTCCTGCGATTCTTGGTCAAGCCCTCACCCGATTAGTAACAGTCAGCTCCATGCATTACTGCACTTCCACCTCTGCCCTATCT
>OCHM01000450.1_pt1 | contig 27225 bp, 25 predicted proteins | sample 1538901 | NCBI WGS metagenome assembly OCHM01 (sample SAMN04571734, study PRJEB22368) | human gut metagenome | biome: human gut; material: stool | host: Homo sapiens | place: Luxembourg | collected 2012-11-08 | reverse complement strand
CAAGAGCAATTAACCTACGCTCATTTCCAATAAATTACACTCTTTTCGTAACTTCAGCGTGCAAAGTTACAAAAAAATCGTGATATCTTTTGTATTGCCTAGTATATTTTTGTTCATTTCATGCTATTTCTCGATTTTTTGCATTAACTTTGCAAGTGATTTTGTATTTCTTTAATAAGTTAATAGGTAGTTCATATGAAACAAACAAAGATTGTATGCTCGATAAGTGACAGAAGATGTGAAGTGGAGTTCCTCAAGAAATTGTTTTTTGCAGGAATGAATGTTGTTAGAATGAATACTGCTCATGCTACTCCTGATGGCATTAGAGCTATTATCAACAACACAAGAACCGTTTCACCACATATAGCCTTGCTTATCGATACCAAGGGTCCTGAAATCCGAACTACCAATGTAGAGTCGCCGATTCAATATAAAACTGGCGACGTGGTAAAGATTTTTGGTCGACCAGGTATGGATACAACTCATGATATTATTAATGTTTCATATGACGATATCACTAAGGATGTTTCTGTTGGTGACGACATTCTTTTCGATGATGGTGCTTTGTGTATGCACGTTGTTGAAAATACAGGTCCTATGCTTGTTGCTGAAGTTATGAATGATGGTGTTCTTGGCGCTCGCAAGAGTGTTAATGTTCCTGGAGTCCATATCGATTTACCAGCTGTAACAGAAAAGGATAGGGCGAACATCAATCTCGCTATTGACGAAGATATTGATTTTATTGCTCATTCATTCGTACGTAATGCTGCCGACGTAAAGGCAGTTCAAGATATTCTTGATGCTCGCAATAGCGACATAAAGATTATTTCAAAGATTGAAAACCAAGAAGGCGTTGACAATATAGACGAGATTATTGATGCCTCATATGGTATAATGATTGCTCGTGGCGACCTTGGTATCGAAGTTCCTATTGAGAGAATCCCTGGAATTCAGAGAACTATTATCAGGAAATGTATACAGAAGCACAAGCCTGTAATCGTGGCAACCCAGATGCTTCATACAATGATTAATAACCCTCGTCCTACACGTGCTGAAGTAACAGATATAGCTAATGCTATTTATTATCGTACTGATGCTTTGATGCTTAGTGGTGAAACTGCAACAGGAAAATATCCTGTAGAGGCAGTTAAGACAATGGCTGCTATAGCAGAACAGGCTGAACGTGACAAGATGCGTGAAAATGATATCATCGTTCCTTTGTCTGACAAATGTGACCAGCGTGAATTCCTTGCTCATTCAGCAATTGAAGCTACTCAGAAGATTAATGTTGCTGGTATTATTACCGATAGCGAAACTGGACTTACAGCTCGTATCTTGGCTTCTTTCCGTGGTTCTAATCCTGTTTTGGCAATATGTTATAAAGAGAAGACCCAACGTTGGCTAAATCTTAGCTATGGAGTTATTCCTGTACATCAAAAGGAAAAAGGTTTGGTCTCTGCTCAATACGTCTTCTATGCGGCATTGAGAATGCTTCGTCAGAAAGGATACATCTCGCTTGATGACAAGATTGCTTATCTTAGTGGTAGCTTTGGTGAAGGCGGTGGCACAACATTCCTTGAGATAAACAACGTTAAGGACGTGTTCGATAAGAAGTATAAGTTCCACTTGCCAAACTTCGAATAATCAGCAAGTTATATTTATTATCAAAATAGTAGCGAGATGTAAGAAATTTATCTTTCTTACATCTCGTATTATTCTAATATAAATAAGTGTATTAATTAAGATACACCTATTATAATATATATCTATTATGAATACTGTACACTTTGAAACAACTCTTTGTAATTTCCTTGATCGCTATTTAGTAGATAGAGATTGTATAGACATGCATAAGCCAGAATGTCCAGATGTTGCCGACAAAATGGTCGGCATTCTGAATTCTTTTATCCATGACGCTGTAAAAGAGTATAATTCTTATCCTTTAGCAACCTTATCATGGATGATGTATACGGGAATGGCATTGGCAAAATATTGGGATTTAGAATGGGATGTTTATTCTAAAGTAGATGACCTGTATGTATATCTTAGAGATAAACGAGGTTACGATGCTATGGATGATTATATAATTGATGAGGTTTTATGCTTAAAAGGAGAAGATAAAATCAAACTACAGAATCTCGTTATGAATTGTGCATCTGGTGCTAACGATATGCTCATACATAGTGGTGTTGAAAGTGGTACACGCGAAGCTTTTGAATTGTTTGTATCTTGTTTACGACAAATGTATATGTACGGCATGTATATAGAACTTAAGTCTCTCGGATATCATATGACTGCTATCAACTAATTATATTTCACGAGTATTGAATATTATAGCTCACGTCAATTATACTATACATAAATACGTAATTGGCGTAAGCTATTTTTGTGGCTTAATAGAGAAATATTATGTGGCTGTAATTGTAATAAAGTCACCATGTTCTTTAACTATATTTGATAGTAATCATATTGACATTTGATGGTAAGCAAAAATACGTTTACTAGAAAGCATAGATACCTTTGCTAGAAAGCATAGATTACGCGAAGCATAGCTTCAACAACGAACAAAGCCTGTTAAGTTATTGCCTGCAAGCTACTTATATTATTACTACAACTATAAACATCATATTTTGTAATAATACAGTTTATTCTTGCATTTACCAAGAAAAATTCGTTACAAATACCATAATAGTCCTTCATACATAGTCGCTATTGCGAGCATCAAGATATTGATTATTACCTGTAAGAAAACAAAATTATTTGGTGATTCTCTTTCTATAATTAATTATATTTACTGATAATAAGCTTATAGTTATATTAAAACATAATGTCAGTTATGATAAATAACTAAATCTACATACATTATTTCACTAACCTATATGCTTTCATATACTCTAATTCTTCCTTATATTAAACCATCGCACAGAAACTGTTTGTTTGATTAAAGTAAGAAACAAAAAAAGAATTCCGAATGATAATTAATACCAAACGGAATTCTACCAATAATATAGATTAAAAAACTATTTTTTGTTTATATAGTCGACGATCCATGCACCAACCTCAGTTGTGCCATATGCTTTGCCGCCTTCTACCTGAATCTCAGGAGTTCTGACGTTTGCATCCAAACTTGCATTTACAGCCTCACGTATTAAGTTGCCCTCTGTATTAAGCCCGAAATGCTCGAGCAACATAGCTGCCGACAAAATCTGTGCAACAGGATTTGCAAGGTTCTTACCTGCTGCCTGTGGCCAACTACCATGTACTGGCTCAAACAAAGGTGTATGCTCGCCAAGCGAAGCCGATGGTTGCAATCCCATAGAACCTGTGATACATGAAGTTTCGTCGGTAAGAATATCTCCAAATGTATTTTCTGTTACGATAACATCAAAGAACGTAGGTTCTGTGAGCACACGCATTGATGCATTATCTATAAACATATAGTCGGTATTTACATCAGGATATTGTGGCTCCATTTCTTTTGCTATCTGACGCCATAAACGGCTACTAGCCAATACGTTAGCTTTGTCAACAACAGTAAGATGCTTATTGCGCTTTTGAGCAAATTCGAATGCAACCTTCAATATACGCTCTATCTCATGACGATAATAAATATCGGTATCATAAGCCTTATCGTTATCCTGATATTTCTCTCCGAAATACATACCACCTGTAAGCTCACGGATAACAATGAAATCAGCACCTTTCAGCAATTCATCTTTCAAAGGACTTTTGTGGAGCAAACAATCGAAAGTTGCTACAGGACGCAAATTTGCAAACAGTCCAAGTTTCTTTCTCATTGCCAACAATCCCTGCTCTGGTCTTACCTTTGCAGTTGGGTCGTTGTCGAAACGAGGGTCGCCAACAGCTGCAAACAATACTGCATCAGCATCCATACAAGTTTTGAATGTTTCCTCAGGGAATGGATCGCCCACAGCATCAATAGCATGAGCACCACAAAGAGCCTCATTGTATGTGAATTCGTGATTAAACTTCTTTGCTATGGCATCCATAACTGCCACACCCTGCTTCATAATCTCTGGTCCTATACCGTCGCCAGCTAGAACAGCTATATTAAGTTTCATATTCTTAAAATGTTTATTTGTTTATATTCTATTATTTTTATGGAGCTTTCTTTCTCGTTCCATTCCTCCTTTAAGATTTCAGAATCTTTACGCCTTATAGTTCTCGTCCTCAAAGAGGTTGAGCATTTTGAATGTAGCCTTAATAGCTGCTTCAGTCTGGTCGGCATCAAGACCGCGTGTGCGAATCACCTTGTTGTCATATTGCCAAGTGATGATAGTTTGTACAAGAGCGTCAGTACGACCACCAGGCGGGATAGAGACAGTATAGTTGGATAGTATAGGGAATGTACGGTCGAGCTTTTCTTTATAAATCTTTCTCAAAGCCTTTACAAAAGCATCATACTGACCGTCGCCTGTAGCATCTGCAGCAAACTCCTTACCATTTATCTCAACCTTGATAGAGGCTATAGGTTTCAGTCCGTAGCTTGTGCTAACCATATAGCTTACGAGCTTCACCTTATCTTCTGGAGCACTATGCTTCAATACGTCTGAAACAATATATGGCAAATCGTCTTGTGTAACAAGCTCTTTGCGGTCACCAAGTTCTGTAATGCGCTTTGTAACTCTCTTTGTTTGCTCAGGCGTAAGCGACAAACCAAGCTCTTCAAGGTTGCGAGCGATATTAGCTTTACCGCTATTTTTACCCAACGCATATTCACGCTTTCTGCCAAATCTTTCTGGTACTAAGTCGTTGCAGTAAAGGTTGTTCTTATTATCGCCATCTGCATGAACACCAGCAACTTGCGTGAATACGTTTTCGCCAACGATAGGAGTGTTTGGAGCTATTGCTATACCTGAATATCCTTCTACCAAATGGCTCAATTCTACAAGTTGGCTCTCATCGATGTTTGTCTTGGCATGATACATGTCTTTAAGAATAACCTGTACGCTAGCCAAAGGAGCATTACCGCATCTCTCCCCCATTCCATTTACCGTTACGTGCAATCCCTTGCATCCAGACAGTACAGCAGCCAAAGAGTTTGATACAGCCAAGTCGTAATCATTGTGAGCATGGAAATCGAAATGAGCTTCGGGATACCTTTTCACCATCTTGCGCATAAACTCCACACATTGAAGCGGATGCAAGATGCCAAGAGTATCTGGCAACATAAATCGCTTAATAGCTGTCTTGCTTAATACATCGAGTAGCTGGTAGACATATTCCGCAGAATCTTTCATACCATTGCTCCAATCCTCAAGATAAAGGTTTACATCGAAACCTTGTTCTGTGGCGTATTCCACACTATGAAGTATATCCTGAATATGCTCTTCTGGACTTTTATGAAGTTGTTGAGTGCAATGTTTTAACGAACCTTTAGCAAGTAGGTTAATAACCCTTCCTCCACAACTTTTTATCCAGTCTATTGATAATTTGCCGTCTACGAAGCCTAAAACTTCTACCCTATTGAGTTTTCCTACAGACTTTGCGTAGTTACAAATCATGGTTACTGCATCCTTTTCACCATCCGATACTCTTGCAGAAGCTACCTCTATACGGTCAACGTTGACATCAGAGAGTAGTTTTTTTGCAATCATCATCTTCTCGTGAGGCAGAAACGACACTCCGCTGGTTTGTTCACCATCGCGGAGTGTGCTGTCCATTATCTCGATGAAAGGATGACGCAGACCATCGTGAGTTACTTGTTCTGCTGTTCCCATGCTTCTATCTTATCCTTATTCTGTATCAAATAGTCTATATCATCAAGACCATTCATCAAACAATGCTTCTTGTAAGCATTTATCTCAAACTTCTCACTCTTGCCAGTTGCAAGGTTTGTTACAGTCTGGTTTGGTAAATCCACCTTCACCTGTGTAGCATGGTCTTTAGCGATAGAATCAAACAATTCTTGCAAGAATGGTTCTGAAACAACTACAGGCAAAACGAAGTTGTTGAGTTCATTATTCTTATGAATATCTGCAAAGAAACTGCTGATAACTACTCTAAAGCCATATCCAGCTATAGCCCATGCTGCATGTTCACGTGAAGAACCAGAACCGAAGTTCTTGCCTGCTACAAGGATTACGCCAGAATAAGAAGGATCGTTAAGCACGAAATCCTTCTTTAGCGAACCATCCTTGTTGTATCGCCAATCGCGAAACAAGTTGTCGCCAAATCCCTTTTTGTCAGTTGCTTTAAGGAATCGTGCAGGTATTATTTGGTCGGTGTCTACGTTTTCCAATGGAAGAGGATAACAAGACGATGTTATTATATTAAATTTCTGTTTCATGTTGTTTGTGTAAATTAAAGTTTTCGCTTATGAGAATTCCTACATCAACTCTCGTGGGTCTGTTATCACTCCTGTAACGGCAGCAGCTGCTGCTACCAATGGCGAAGCCAAGATGGTACGCGAACCTGGTCCCTGACGACCTTCAAAGTTACGGTTGCTAGTAGAAACGCTATACTTGCCTGCAGGAATCTTATCATCGTTCATTGCCAAGCAAGCAGAACATCCAGGTTGGCGTATGGCGAAGCCTGCCTCTTCCAATACCTTGTCCAATCCTTCTTCTCTAATCTGCTTATCTACAAGCCATGATCCTGGCACAAGCCATGCTGTGATGTTATCAGCTTTCTTCTTACCCTTTACTATGCTTGCGAAAGCACGAAAATCTTCAATTCTTCCATTTGTACATGCACCAAGGAATACATAATCAACCTTATGTCCTGCAAGTTTCTCGCCTAGCTTAAAGCCCATATAATCAAGACTCTTTAAGAAGCTTGCCTTACCATTTTCATCGATTTTGTCGAGTGTAGGTACAGAGCCAGTTATGCCAATTCCCATACCAGGGTTTGTTCCGTATGTAATGCGAGGTTCGATATCTGCACCATCAAAGTTCAGTTCCTTATCGAACACGGCATCATCGCCACTCTTCAAAGTCTTCCAATATTCTACGGCCTTATCCCAGTCAGCACCCTTAGGAGCATATTCTCTACCTTTGATATATTCGAATGTAGTTTCATCAGGAGCAACGAAACCGCCACGAGCACCCATCTCGATAGACAAGTTGCAAAGTGTTAAGCGACCTTCCATCGACATGTCGCGAACCACCTGACCTGCATATTCTACGAAATATCCTGTAGCACCACTTGTGGTGAGTTTCGACATAAGATATAGTGCCACATCCTTTGCAGTAACACCTTTACCAAGTTTGCCATTTATATTGATTCTCATAGATTTAGGCTTCTGCTGCAAGATGCATTGGCTTGCCATTACCATCTCAACTTCCGAAGTTCCAATACCGAAAGCCACAGCACCCATAGCACCATGAGTAGAGGTGTGAGAGTCGCCACAAACAATTGTCATTCCTGGCAACGACAATCCCTTTTCTGGTCCAACAACATGGATGATACCATTGTCCTTTGAGAACATCTTAAACTCGGTAAGGCCAAACTCCTCGCAGTTTTTGTCCAAGGCGTCAAGCTGCTTCTTTGAAACAGGGTCTTCAACAGGCTTATCCTGATCGTGAGTTGGAGTGTTATGGTCTGGCATGCAATAAATCTTATCTGGACGGAAACATTTCAGTCTGCGTTGACGCATACCGTCAAAAGCCTGAGGTGATGTTACCTCATGGCAATAGAGTCTGTCGATGTAAAGTTGTGTGGGACCGTCGTCTACCATTTGTACTACGTGCTTATCCCAGATTTTGTCAAATAGTGTGTTCATGCTTTTATTTCTTAAATCCTGATATCTTTATTTTCTAAATTTGTTAATACAATCTATGTAAGCCTCTATCGAAGCTGTTACGATGTCGGTATTTGCTCCGAAGCCGTAGTATACGTTGCCATCGTATTCCACCTGCATGTGTACCTTACCTACATCGTCAGAACCCTTAGAGATAGCTTGAATAGTGAACTCCTTTAGTACCATATGCTTTTGGATAATCTTCTTAAGCGCCTTGATAGCAGCATCCACAGGACCATTGCCAGAACTTGCCTCCTCAAACTTCTGACCGCTGATATCCAATCCTATGCTTGCTACACTCTTGCATCCCATACCTGTTGTAACCTGCAAGAAGTCGAGCTTCACGGCATGAGCCTCTGCCCTATCGGCACCAGCCAACATCAATACGTCATCGTCTGTAATTTCTTTCTTTTTATCTGCCAAGAGCAAGAATTGCTTGTATATCTTGTCGAGTTTCTCTTCATCTTCGATATCGCAACCATTTACATGTAAACGATATTTCAAAGCTGCTCTACCCGAGCGTGCTGTCAAAACAATAGCGTTGTCGTCCAATCCCACATCCTTAGGGTCCATAATTTCGTATGTCTGCACATTCTTCAATACGCCATCCTGATGGATGCCGCTTGAATGAGCGAAAGCATTTCTTCCTACAATTGCCTTATTTGGTTGTACAGGCATATTCATCAAGCTTGATACCATGCGAGAAGTAGGATAAATCTTCTGAGTATTGATATTTGTGTCGATATCTATATTTTTGTGACATCTCAATATCATAGCAATTTCTTCAAGCGATGTGTTGCCTGCTCGTTCACCGATACCGTTGATAGTTACTTCTACCTGTCGAGCGCCATTCAACACACCTTGAAGAGTGTTGGCAGTAGCCATACCAAGGTCGTTATGGCAATGAGTAGATATAATGGCTTTATCGATGCCATCTACATGCTCCATCAAATATTTTATCTTTGCGCCATATTCGTCTGGCAAACAATATCCTGTGGTATCAGGAATATTCACTACTGTAGCTCCTGCCTTTATAACAGCCTCTACCACACGAGCCAAATATTCGTTGTCTGTACGTCCTGCATCTTCGGCATAGAACTCCACATCCTCCACATATTTCTTGGCATAAGCAACAGCTCTTACTGCACGTTCAATAATTTCTTCTCGAGTGCTATTAAACTTATATTTGATATGACTATCGCTAGTACCGATACCTGTATGAATACGCTTATGCTTAGCATATTCCAAAGCTTGAGCGGCCACGTCGATATCCTTTTCTACCGCACGAGTTAGGGCGCAGATAGTAGGCCATGTTACAGCCTTTGAAATCTCAATCACAGAATTGAAGTCACCTGGCGAAGAAATAGGAAATCCTGCCTCTATCACGTCTACTCCCAACTGCTCCAATTGCTTTGCCACTTGAATTTTCTCTACGGTATTCAATTGGCAGCCTGGCACTTGTTCGCCGTCTCTCAGGGTGGTGTCGAAAATGAAAAGTCTGTCGCTCATGTCTTTTATGTTTTTTAAGTGGTTATTATTCTTTTATTGATTCCGTAATTCGAAAGTTTACGATATTCGAGTTTTAGAATACGAAAAAAGCCTTTCTTACTCCGGTCGGAAGTAGAAAGGCTTTATTTTTCTGTATACTATCATACATACAAGCATACCTTATTACCTCCGACCATAGGAAATAGTCGAATTCGAATAATAAGGGCGATTAGATTGTATGTAATTACTTTCATATCGTTGTTGTTTTTATATTTCTTCTTACCAATTATAATCTAAACCGTATAGATTTGATTAAATTGTTATTGTTTAATGAGCGCAAAGTTATACATTATAGTTTAAACTTGCAAATATTTTGCTATATTTTTATCTATATCACTTACATTTTATCTCTATTATACGCAAAAACACGACATTTAATCATATAAATGCCGTGTTTCTATCATTTTATTCGTGATACATAGCTATGTTTATCAGAATGCCAAACCTTCTATAGGTGGACCACCAGCTCCAAACGGATCGTCTTCATTTATCTTGCTACCAAGAATTTCGCCTCCACCCATATCTGGCATATCGGTAGTCATAGCGGCTTGTCCTTCCTCAGGATTGGCAAATCTTGTATATTTACCGATAAATGTCAGTAGCACATCGCCTGTTGCACCCTTACGATGCTTTGCAATGATAATCTGTGCCATACCATGCAGGTCGTTTCCCTTTTCATCTTGGAAAATGTGATAGTATTCTGGGCGATGCACAAACATAATCATATCGGCATCCTGCTCAATGGCTCCCGATTCACGGAGGTCACTCATCTGCGGACGTTTACCTTCCAATCCCTCACGGCCTTCAACTGTACGGTTCAACTGAGATAGAGCTATGATAGGAATATTCAGCTCTTTAGCCAATCCCTTGAGCGAACGAGATATCGTAGACACCTCTTCTTGTCGGCTGTTAAACTTCATACCCGTAGCATTCATCAGCTGCAAATAGTCGATCATTATTATCTGTACCTTTTTCTCCTTAACAAGTCGTCGAGCCTTTGTTCGCAACTCGAATACCGACAAGCCTGGTGTATCGTCTACATATAATGGTGCACCAGTCATTCTTCTAAGGTTCTTGTCGAGTCGTGACCATTCGTCGTTGCTAAGTTGACCATTCAAAATTTTCTTACCTTCCACCTCGCACACGTTGGAAATCAAACGATTCACCAACTGTACGTTGCTCATTTCAAGCGAGAAGAATGCTACAGGAATCTTTTGGTCAATAGCAATATTCTTGGCTAACGACAAGGCAAAAGCTGTTTTACCCATGGCAGGACGTCCTGCAAGAATAACCAAGTCGGAAGGTTGCCAACCGCTAGTCATATCATCCAACTTGTTGTAGCCTGTAGGAATACCTGTCAAACCATCCGAATTAGCTGATGCCTTTTTCAATACCTCCATAGCCTGACTAATCACAGGGTCAATCTGTGTATAGTCTTGCTTCATATTGCGTTGTGATATCTCGAATAGCTTACCTTGAGCCTCTTGCATCAACTCCTCTACGTCAACCGTAGGGTCGAAGGCTTCGGTTTCAATCTTGCTTGAAAACGAGATAAGCTGTCGTGCCAAATATTTCTGCTGTAATATCTTTGCATGATATTCGATATGAGCCGAAGAAGCAACAAGCGAACTAAGCTCGATGACATAAGGACTTCCTCCTACTTCCTCAAGAGTTCCTTCGCGTGCTAGTTCCTCCGTTACTGTCATGATATCTACAGGGTTCTCGTTCATATTCAAAACCCTTATGGCGTTGTATATCTTTTGATGACGAGGCTCGTAGAAAGTTTCAGGCACCAACATCTCGCTGACGATAGAAAAAGCATCTTTATCTATCATCAACGCTCCCAATACCACCTTCTCCAAGTCTATAGCTTGTGGCTGTAAGTGACCGTAGGTATTGTCTATCACGGGCGAACTCTTCTTTCTGCCATAACTGGCTCTACTATTTTCTGCCATTTAATCTCTCTATATATAATAAGGTGTACATCCTATGTGTTGATATTAGTGCAAAATTACAAAAAATATCTATTAATCATTTGTCGTCACATGATTTTTTGCTATTTTTGCATTATCATAAATTAAAAAACTACCTGCGATATGATAAATTTCCCATGCGCCAAGATAAACCTTGGACTTAACATTACATCCCGACGTGAGGATGGCTACCATAATCTTGAAACGGTATTCTATCCTATTCCTATCACAGACGCACTAGAGATAAAACTCATGAGTGATAAATTCCCATGCCCTACAGGCTGCGACCTTAAGGTGTCTGGAAATGCAGTAGAATGCAATGAGGCCGACAACTTGGTAGTAAAGGCATATAATATATTGGCTGCCGACTTCAATATTCCACGCATCCATGCCCACCTCTTTAAGCGTATACCTTCGCAAGCCGGAATGGGTGGCGGAAGTAGCGATGCTGCTTATATGATTCGATTGCTCGACGAGAGATTCCGCCTTAACATCGGCAATGCAGAGATGGAACGATATGCTGCTCGCTTGGGTGCCGACTGCGCATTCTTTATAACCGCAGAACCTTCTTTTGCTTCTGGTATTGGCAATGTTCTTGAACCTGTAGAAGGTCCACAACAAGCTCTTGAGGGATGTTATATCGTTGTGGTAAAGCCTGATGTAGCCGTTTCTACTCGCGATGCATACTCAATGATTACACCTCGCCAACCACAGAAATGTTGCCGCGATATAGTACGCCAATCTATCGAAACATGGCGCAACGAACTTGTCAACGATTTCGAACAACCAGTCTTCGCTCTCTATCCACAGCTTGCTGAAATAAAAGAAAAACTTTATTCTCTTGGAGCCGTATTTGCTTTGATGAGTGGAAGTGGTAGCGCCCTATTCGGAATATTCCGTCATAACCCAGAAGGCATTGATGCAGCATTCCCTGATTGTGCAACATTCATAGAGAGACTATAGTTATGGCAGATAATTCAAAAGAACTGTTTCCTGTTGTCGATACCGAGGGTAAAGTTCTCGGCTCTATCACTCGTGGCCAAGCCCATGGTGGTAGTATGGTGTTGCATCCAGTGGTTCATCTACATCTATTCAATTCTGCAGGTGATCTGTATCTTCAGCAACGTCCATTATGGAAAGATATCCAGCCTGGCAAATGGGATACTGCTTGCGGAGGACATGTTGACTATGGCGAAGATATACCATCAGCCCTGCGTCGCGAAGTAAGAGAAGAACTTGGTATTACCGACTTCAAGCCTCGCTTCCTTGGTCGCTACGTCTTTGAGAGTAGTCGCGAGCGGGAACTAGTTCACGTGCATACTACAACCTACGACCTTCCTGTCTGTCCTTCAGATAGCGAACTTGCAGGTGGTCGCTTTTGGAGTCGTGAAGAGATTTTATCAAATATCGGACGCAACATCTTCACCCCAAATTTTGAAAGTGAATATCAACGTTTCTTTCTTGACTCTTCTAACGTATCGCTTTAATATGAATTAGAGTTATTGGAAATTTATACAAATAAAAGCGCCTTGCAAAGACGAAAGCATTAAAAAATATAGTGCATTTCGCTTGCAAGGCGTCTATATATTATAATGTAATCATGTGATTACAAAATCTGCTTGTAAAGAGCAACAATATCGTCGCGAGTAACTTCACGTGGGTTACCAGGAGTACATACGTCTACAATTGCCTGATCAGCCAAAGCGTCGATATCCTTTTCTGTTATACCCAATTCTGAAAGATGAGTAGGAATACCAACCAAGCGGCTGAGGTTATCGATTTCTGCGCATGCAGCATCAGCAGCTTCCTGCTGTGTCATACCATCTTTGTATACACCCAAAGCCTTAGCTATGTCTACATACTTAGGCAAAGCTGCAGGAGCATTAAACTTCATTACTGTAGGCAACAACATAGCGCAAGCTACACCATGAGGAATATCGTGGAGAGCACTCAAAGGATGAGCCATACCATGGTCTACACCCAAACCAACATTCGAGAATGCCATACCTGCAACATACTGAGCCACAGCCATACCGTCACGACCTACAGGATTTGTAGGTTCGTTAACTGCAATAGGCAAATATTTATGAATCATCTCGATAGCCTTGATTTCAAACATATCGCTAAGTTCCCAAGCACCCTTGGTGATGAGTCCTTCGATAGCATGAGTCATGGCATCCATACCTGTAGCGGCAGTAAGACTCTTAGGAAGAGAATACATAAGTTCAGCATCGATGATGGCAACGGCAGGAATGTCGTTAGGGTCTACGCAAACCATCTTCTTCTGCTTTTCTTCGTCGATGATTACGTAGTTGATAGTTGTTTCGGCAGCAGTACCAGCAGTTGTAGGAAGAGCAATTATAGGCACAGTCTTCTTCTTTGTGTCAGCAACACCCTCGAGCGAGATGACGTCAGAGAATTCTGGGTTGTTGCAGATGATACCAATACCCTTGGCAGTATCCATAGACGAACCACCACCGATAGCGATGATGAAGTCTGCTTCAGCTTTCTTGCAAGCCTCTACACCCATCTTCACATTTGTAACTGTTGGGTTTGGCTTTACTTCGTCGTAGATTTCATAAGGAATGGCAGCCTCGTCCAATACATCGAGCACCATCTTAGCAACGCCAAATTTCATCAATCCTTTGTCTGTTACTACTAGAGCCTTCTTATAGCCAAGTCTTGCTACTACTCCTGGCAACTCTTTACGAGCGCCTGGTCCGAAATAAGATACTTCGTTCAGAATAAATCTGTTTACCATAATAATTTAGTTTTAGTTATTTAGTTAATAATATTGGGGTTTCTCTACAGTTTGTCGTCGGTTTCAATATCGAGTAATATCTGTAAATCAGATTTCGATATATTGAAAGTCTTCGAAGGATTTTCAAGAATGTATGGTTCGTAGAATTTCTCGTCGGACTTTGCTGATATTCTTGCACATATAGCTTTCGTAGCCTTGGTCCACTCCCCTTTGCTTCCATAGCAGAATGCCAATGCTCCGTTGTCTAAATGATTATTTGCACCCATAGTTTGTAAAGCAACATAATTAGAAATAGCTTGGTCGGTCTTACCCTGAAGAACCAAACCTAGAGCCAATGCACGTATCACCTCTGCATTATCAGTAAACTCAAACGACAATCGATAAAGGTTGCTTACAGCCTTGTCAATATCACCAATTCGTAATAGCGACAAGCAATAATACACCTGATGCTTCATAGCCTTTTCGCCATGAGTATTTATCAATGCATCATATAGCTTGGCTGCCGATACATAGTTTTCTGACCTGAAGGCTGTCAAGGCTGCACCTTTCAGAGCTTTTATGTTAGCTGCTTCCTTTTGGTATACCTTATAATAATATGTATATGCTTTGATATTGTCGCCACGTTTCATATAGATATATGCCAACAACATGCAGTCAGCATCGTTGTTAATATCGAAAACTGATAGCATAAGTGGCAAGGCATTATCACCACGCTTAACGAGGAATTTCACGAGTGTGCGTAATTCGTCGGGCATATACCTTGCAAATGGTTCTTCTCCTAAGAATTTTGAATGTCGTGAAAATATATTGTCAAAGCTATCCTTCTGTGGATAAAGCATGAAGAAGCGATACAAATCCTGAAGATACAATCGGCGTATTTCGGCAGCATTATTCTTGTTTTCCATAAGCTTGCTTCCGATAATTTCTCCAGGAACAGCATCCTTGATATTCTCAGGCAACTTCGAGAATATCGACGACATACTCAATACAAGCGAGTATTTATCGTTATCGCAGAATGAGTTGCTAGCAAAAAGCATTTTTAGCAACGAAGACTCCTTGATTTCTTGCGAAATATTACCGAAGGCAGGATGATTAATATTGAATGGTGCAAACCAATTAGACATGGTGTAGAAAAAAGCATATCGCTTCATCTGCTTAAAGCCTCCGAAATAAATATCGGCACCTGCTTTCTGCATGTCCACCATCTTGCACATTGATTGTTCCAATTCGTCCATTTTGCGGTCGGTAGCATCAGGATTAAGGATATCTTCCATAGGGTCGTCTTCCTTTTCTATGATGCCCGTCTTGGTAATGTCGACAGGACGGTTTTTCATTATCTCAGGAAATATGTTGCGCTCCAAATATTCGTTGTCCTTTTCTGCATTATTGCAGAATACTACTTGGATAGCAGTTTCAAGGATTTCATCGCGCACACTCTCCTCTTTCAACATCTCTTCCACCAGTTTATCAACCTCGTGTAAATAAAGTTTGCATTCTATAACAGCAAACACAAAGCCCACGAGACCACGCTGGCGCAATGATTCGTCTTGAGCCTGTTTGTAAATAGAAGCAAGAATGCGTACCTTGTTGAAGTCTGATGAAAGAAGTGTAGCCAAAGTTATGGCAGATGTAAGCCATTGAGCATCCTGAATGTCGATAGTTGGTGATAGCAATACTTTAGCTATATCGTCTGCTTTCGACTTGCTCCATGAACCACACGTAACGATAGCGCTAAACAGACGGTCCATGTACGAATAGTGTTTGTTATATATAGAAGCCAACGAATTGTTTGCATTTGTAGCATCGTTGTTGCCATCAATATCAAACGAAGCAAAGGCTACATCTTGAACGTATGTCTCCAGTTCCGACAATATCTCTGCGGCATCCACATTTATCTTTCTACCTTTATTATATAGTTCAGTAAATGCCAAATCATTCTTTATCTTTACCATAAGCGCTGCGTCGGCAGCAATACGCTTTACATGCAATAGCATGTCTGTATACATGCTTTGTCGCATCTTGTCGTCGTAGCCGTTACGCATATAGTTTTTCATGAGCTGATAGTTAGAGTTAATAGTTTCCAACTCCTCATTAAAGCCTGAGCATGGTTCAGCTTCGAAATACTTGTGAAGCGTTTCTATACACAAGCCAAGTGTCATGTTGCCTAATGTTTCTGGAGCAAACGTCTTATTGCTATCTCCTTGATTCATATTACTTTGCGTGCTTATAGTTAAGTTTAGGTAAAGCCTTTATAGTTTTATTGTCGGCTTCAGTATATTTCTTTATCACGTCCGCATAGTTACCTATACCATATTTGTTTATCGAGTCGCAAGCCTCGTTGTATGCTTTTACAAACGATTTCAATTGTTGTTTTCTGCGATTATCTTCCATAGCCTTTTTGCGGAAAGCTATCACGCCAACATGTGTTCGCGAGAATGCGCTATCGGCAATCTCCTTGTGGTTATGGAGCAAGGCTGTTGTAGCTTGAGGTTGTGGTAAAAACATTGCATCCATCTCGTTGTTCAACAACATTTTTAGTCGCAACTTCACATCGTTGATTTGAATTTTATAGATACCTTCTTTTACTTTAGCCTTAGCTATTGCTACGTCTGCAAGCGAGTCGGTAGCCGAAAAACGAGTCATAGCAATCATCTTATCTGCCAATTGCTCAAACTTCTTGATACGTTGTGCTTTGTTTGTGATGAATTTCCATCCAAGGTTAGTTTCTGCAACATACTTCAACTGACACTCCTTTGCATCCAGCTTTGAAGCGCGAACACGTTCTGTAGCAGCTCCCTCTATATATCCTCCAGCCAACAAGGTGTCGAGGTCGAGATGTGAATTGCGCAATCTTAGGTTAACCTGCAGGCTGTCATGGTCAAACATTCCACGTTCTTTAGCTACGAATATAGGTAGACAGTCCATAGTTGGTGTTACGCCTACTTTCAACGCCAACGAGTCTTGGTAGCGAAGCTCCATGCGCTGTTTGTACGACAGGCGTTGCTTTTCTTGCCTTGTTTCATCACACGATGTAGCCAAATTCAGTATGGCTATCATAGTTGCTATATATATAATGTATCTTTTCATGAATTGTTTCTTATTCTATGCAAAAATAAGCATTTATTTTGTAACAAAAAAAAATATTAGTAATTTTGTGGCATTATGGCAAAAGATAAGACTGTTTATGTATGTTCCAACTGCGGACAGGAGTCGGCAAAATGGATAGGTAAATGTCCGTCTTGTGGACAATGGAACACCTTTAAGGAACTTCGAGTATCTGCCGATACTGGTAGTTTGGCTGCTCGTAATGCTGCTGTCGATATGCATCGTGCTATGTCGCATAGTGGTGCTAAGCCTATGTTCCTAAAAGATATATCTTCGCAAGACGAGCCGCGTATTGATATGCACGACAACGAGCTTAACCGTGTGCTTGGAGGTGGACTCGTACGTGGAAGCATAGTCTTGCTTGGTGGCGAGCCTGGTATTGGTAAAAGTACGCTCACATTGCAGACTGTGCTCAATATGCCCGACCGTCGCATACTCTATGTGAGCGGTGAGGAGAGTGCACATCAACTAAAGATGCGTGCTATGAGAATCAACCCAGATGCTGCCGACAACGTCATGATTCTGTGTGAAACATCTCTTGAAGATATCTTTAAACATATTGCCGAGGTGAAGCCTGAATTTGTTGTTATCGACTCCATACAAACCATTTCTACAGCCGATGTAGATAGTTCTCCTGGTAGTGTCACTCAGGTCAGAGAGTGTGCTTCTGCCCTACTCCGCTTTGCCAAAACAAGTGGGGTGCCAGTGCTTCTTATTGGTCATATAAATAAGGAAGGAACTATAGCTGGTCCAAAGATTCTTGAACATATCGTTGATACAGTTATCCAGTTTGAGGGTGACAACCATTATATGTATCGCATACTGCGCTCTACCAAAAATCGTTTCGGTAGTACAGCAGAACTTGGAATCTATGAGATGCATCAGCAGGGATTGCGTCAGGTGGCAAATCCTTCAGAACTGCTCTTGTCGCAAGACCATAACGGACTTTCTGGTATTGCCATAAGTTCAGCTATTGAGGGTGTGCGACCTTTCTTGGTTGAAACTCAAGCTTTAGTATCGTCGGCAGCTTATGGAACTCCACAACGTTCAGCCACAGGTTTCGATCAGCGACGACTAAATATGCTTCTTGCTGTTCTCGAAAAGCGCGTAGGCTTTAAGCTTATGCAGAAGGATGTCTTTGTAAATATCGCTGGTGGTTTGCGAGTTACAGATCTTGCCATGGATCTTAGTGTTATTGCTGCCGTACTATCAAGCAACGTTGATACTGCTATTGAAACAGGATGGTGTATGGCTGGCGAAGTAGGATTAAGTGGCGAAGTGCGCCCTGTGAGTCGCATTGTTCAACGAATAGCCGAAGCTCAGAAACTCGGTTTTACAGATATGATAGTACCATCTCATAACATGCAGGGTCTTGATACCTCGAAATTCAAAATCTCTCTACATCCTGTACGTAAGGTTGAAGAGGCGCTTCGATATCTCTTCGGATAATAAACAAACTAAAAAATAAGAAACAATAATATGAAAACTTCTGTAATCATTGTGAGTGGCGGAATGGATTCCATCACCCTGCTCTACGACAAGAAAGACGAAATAGCATTAGGAATATCATTCGACTATGGTAGTAACCACAATGCTCGTGAAATTCCTTTTGCTAAGATGCATTGCGAACGTTTGGGTATTGAGCATATCATCATACCTCTCGACTTCATGCATCAATATTTCAAGAGTTCGTTGCTTCAAGGTGCCGATGCCATACCTGAAGGTCATTATGCCGACGCTAATATGAAGTCTACGGTTGTGCCTTTCCGTAATGGTATCATGCTTGCTATAGCTGTAGGAATAGCCGAAAGTCGAAACCTTACAAAGGTGCTTATTGCAAACCATGGTGGCGACCATACTATATATCCTGACTGCCGTCCAGAATTTATTTCTGCCATTGATGCTGCTGCCTCGGCAGGAACATATGTCAATGTTAAGGTTTGTGCACCATATACCAATATCACCAAGACCGACATCGCCGCCATAGGCAAACATCTTGGCATCGATTATACCGAAACATGGAGTTGCTATAAAGGTGGCGAAAAGCATTGTGGCAAATGTGGCACATGTGTAGAGCGTAAAGAGGCTCTTAAGGGAGCAGGAATAGAAGACAACACAGAATACGAAGAATAACTATATTCTTAATACTCATCTCGTAAGTTCGAGGTGAGTATTTTTTTCTAAAAATATATGGAAAAAATGATATAGGCTTCGATGCCCAACGAAGCAGGCTTCATCGGGCATCGAAGCCTGATTCATTTTTTAGGGCGTTTTATTTAAAATAGTTTTTGCTCAATATAATTGGATTTTTAATAAAACAATTGGTTCTACTAAATTGTTGTTAGCTGAAAGTGCTTACTTTCGTTTACGTTTGCTCACTCTTGTATATAAATCTTGTAGCGAAGCTGGTGAAACACCAAGCTGAATAAGCTTCTTTAGATCGGATTTGGCATCTGGCCACAAACCAAGTTTCGCTCTCAAGTCAGCTCGCATCATTAGATAGTCCGCATTTTTAGGGTCTAAATTAATAGCCTTGGTAATGTCGTATTCAGCAACAGAATACATCTTGCGATCTTTCTCCATATTAGCGCGAGCAGCAAAAACCACAGCGCTATCTGGAAATTGCGAAGCAAGATGGTTCATCATATCCATGGCCTCAGTATAATGTTTGCTTTTGTGGTTAAGAAGAGCAAGACCAAGTTGAGCTTGATAATTGCCTGGTACAATACTTAAAAGTTGCTCATAATCAAGGCGAGCAAAATTAAATCTATTTAATCGCTCGTTGGCATAAGCACGAAAATATAGAGCAGCTATATTTGCAGGCTCTTTAGCAAGTACTATATCATAAGAATCCTTAGCATATTGCCATTGCTCGAGTTCTATATTCCATGCCGCTTTTTTTAGCAGCAAGTCTACAGAATCAGGATGATACGCCAATACTTCTGCAGCAACTTTCAGACTGTCACGCAATGGATTAGCTTCTTGGGCCTCAATAAAAGATGGAAGTCCTATAGATAGCAATATACTAACTAAAAAATTCTTATTCATAAGCAATTTATTCTCATTTCATCTTTGTTCTGGTTGTTTGTGGCAAACAAAAATTATCTTACCGTGATGTGGAAGCAACCCTGCTTTACTTCATACTTAATCCAACAACGATTAGCCTCTCGCATATCTTGCAATACTTCGCTAAACACCCATTTCAACGTGTCATTTCTGACAGCTCGACGTTGCTCGCCAGGAGCCTCTACAGTCTTATACCTATTATAACATATATCGAAAGTAGTTGCGTAAAGATGGCAACTGTTCTCTGTTGCATTGCTATTGCGTTGGCGAAGACGAGCTACATCGTCTGTAGTACGAAGTACGCTTGTTACAATAATCTTGTGTAAAGGAATGCCCTTACATTGTAGGCTATCAAAGAAGTTGCGACCAATATCCTGTAGCAAAATCGATGCTCGAGGTACAAGGTAAGGAATACTATTGTTGAGCTTGTCTACATGGAAAAATGGATTAGAGCCAATATAAACAAGTTCTGCCTTGCGCTTTTCTGCATCAGTACGATTACGTACAGGTTTTACTCCCCATTTTTTTGCAGAAACCAACTGTACATCATTTTGGTCAGGGAATGTATTCTGAAATCCCGGTACACTCCATATTTTATTCTTTGTAAGAGAACCATCAGAGGCAAAAAACCTCGATTTTATCGAATGAGCGACAAAGCTATAGGCTTGATTGTCAATTAAATCGTTATTAGCGCTATCTTTGGTTGTGCTGTCTATTGATGTTTGTTTCGATGTAATGGCTGAGTTCTCGTCCATGTTGCCTGCTACACTTGGAAATACACATCTTACCAGAGCAAGTGAAATGGTGGTAGCAATAAAACTTTGGAGGTATGCTGATTTCGATATTTTCATTTTCAATATTTGCTTTTTCGACATGCAAAGATAATACAAGAATATGTAATTTCAAAAGAATTAAAAAGAAAATAAACAGTTTTTATAATAAGATAATCAGAGTTATACTCTTATAGATAGAAATATTTGATGCTTTATTTTGTGTTTCGCAATTAAAGTTGTAATTTTGCAGCGTTTAACAAATTAAATAATAAGAATAAGACTTTGATAGAGAAACATATTGTACTCGAAGACATAGATCCGATAATGTTCTATGGTGTAGGCAACTGTCATTTGCAGATGGTGAAATCGTTATTTCCTAAGCTAAGGATAATGGCTCGTGGCAACGTTTTGCGAGTTCTTGGTGATGAAGAGGAAATAGCTAAGATTGAGGAAGATGTGGAGTCTATGCATAAGCATCTGTTGACCCACAATACAATATCTGAGGAAGATATACTCGATATCGTTAAAGGGCAAAAAACTGCTTCTGAAAGCTCGAAAGGAGTAATCGTGTATAGCATGTCAGGTCGCCCTATAAAAAGTAAATCGGAAAACCAGCAGAAGCTTATCGATGCCTATTACGAAAACGATATGATATTTGCAGTAGGTCCTGCCGGAACAGGTAAAACCTATCTTAGCATCGCACTTGCTGTAAAGGCTTTGAAGGAAAAGACCGCGAAGAAGATTATTCTCTGTCGTCCTGCTGTTGAGGCTGGAGAGAAGTTAGGATTCCTTCCTGGCGATATCAAAGATAAGATAGATCCGTATCTACAACCTCTCTATGATGCCCTTGAAGATATGCTCCCAGGAGTTAAACTTCAGGATATGATGGAGAAACGAATAATTCAGATTTGCCCATTGGCATTTATGCGTGGACGCACTTTGAGCGACGCCATAGTAATTCTCGATGAGGCACAAAACACCACCCCAGCCCAGTTGCGCATGTTCTTAACCCGCATGGGATGGAACACCAAAATGATGATAACAGGTGACCTTACTCAGGTAGACTTGCCAAAACAATCGAAATGCGGACTGCGCGAGGCGTTATCAATATTGAAAAACACAGAAGGTATAGCGATGGTATACTTCAATCAGAAGGATATTGTGAGACACAAACTCGTGACTCGTATCGTGAATGCCTACGACGCTTATGATAAAGCAACTTTAAAAAAAGATAACAGAGATGAAAGCATTAACAACGACTGATTTCCATTTCGATGGACAGAAGAGTGTTTATCACGGCAAAGTTCGTGACGTTTACAACATCAATGACGACATCATGGTGATGGTGGCCACAGACCGTATTTCGGCATTTGATGTTATTTTGCCAAAGGGTATTCCTTTCAAAGGTCAGGTATTGAACCAGATTGCTGCTAAGTTCCTTGACGCAACAGCAGACATCTGTCCTAACTGGAAGCTTGCTACTCCAGACCCTATGGTGACAGTTGGATTGAAATGCGAAGGTTTTCGCGTAGAAATGATTATCCGTGGTATCCTTACAGGTTCAGCATGGCGCGACTACAAGAATGGTTGTCGTGAGATTTGTGGTGTGAAGCTTCCTGAGGGAATGAAGGAAAATCAGCGTTTTCCAGAGCCTATTATCACTCCTACTACAAAGGCTGATGAGGGTCACGACCTCAACATCTCTAAAGAAGAAATTATTGCTCAGGGTATCGTTAGCGCAGAAGACTATGCTGTGATGGAAGACTACACACGCAAGCTTTTTGCTCGTGGTCAGGAAATTGCAGCAAAGCACGGTCTTATTCTCGTAGATACTAAATATGAGTTTGGTAAGCGTGATGGTAAGGTTTATCTTATTGACGAAATCCACACTCCTGACTCAAGCCGCTATTTCTATGCAGATGGCTATGAGGAAAAGTTTGCAAAGGGTGAACCACAGAAGCAACTTTCCAAGGAGTTTGTACGTCAATGGCTTATCGAACACAACTTCATGAACGAACCTGGACAGACTATGCCAGAGATTACTGATGAATATGCAGAAAGCGTGAGTGAGAGATACATCGAACTTTACGAGCATATTACAGGTGAGAAGTTTGATAAGGCTCTCGAAGACGGCGATATCGCAGCTCGTATCGAAAAGAATGTCAGCGAGTTTCTTGCTACTCGCTAAAGATAATAATGAGGGGTTGTGGGAGTAAATAAATGTTTGCTCTCATTACCCCTTTATTGCTATAATATGTACAAACAGGAAGAAATAAAACCCTACGACGGACAAGGGGATAAAGGCAAGTTGGTGGAGAAAATGTTCGATAACATCGCACCTACTTACGACACTTTGAATCATCGTCTATCGTTCGATATTGACAAGGGATGGCGCAAAAAGGCTATCACGCAGATTGCCAAATGGAATCCGCAACATATTCTTGATATTGCTACCGGTACAGGCGACTTTGCTATTCAAGCAGCCAAGATGCTTAAGCCAAAGCAAATAATTGGTGCCGACCTATCGGAAGGCATGATGAATATCGGACGCCAAAAGGTAGAGGCTCAGCAGCTGTCGGATGTAATCAGTTTCCAACGCGAAGATTGCATGAAGATGTCGTTTGCTGAAAATACCTTTGATGCCGTGACTGCAGCCTTTGGTATTCGCAACTTTGGCAACTTGGATCAAGGATTAAAAGAAATGTGCAGAGTGCTGAAGCCTGGCGGACATTTAAGTATCGTTGAACTTACACGTCCTGTGTCGTTTCCTATGCGACAGCTTTTTGCTATCTACTCTCATACCATTCTGCCTGTTTACGGCAAACTTGTCTCTAACGACAATGATGCTTATAGCTATCTCACAGCCACTATCGAAGCCTTTCCACAGGGCGAGCAGATGGTGGAAACTTTCCACAAAGCAGGCTTCAAAAAAGCCTCATTCAAGCGACTCACCTTCGGCATCTGCACTATGTATCTTGCCGAGAAATAAATCGTTAATATATGGACAAATACGGACTTATCGGTTATCCTCTTGTTCATTCTTTCTCTAAGGGATATTTCAACGAGAAATTCCAAAACGAAGGAATCGACGCAGAGTATGTGAATTTCGAGATTCCATCAATAGAAAATCTGATGGAAGTTGTTGACGCTACCCCTGAACTGAAGGGGCTGAATGTCACAATCCCTTATAAGGAGAAGGTGATAAGTTATCTTGATGCGATAAGTCCTGAAGCAAGGGCCATCGGAGCAGTAAACGTGATACGTGTTACTCACAAGGGTAACGACGTAGAACTTAAAGGTTTCAATAGTGATGTGATTGGTTTTACCCAAAGCATTGAGCCGCTATTGGAAAAATGTCATAAGAAGGCCCTAATACTTGGTACTGGAGGTGCCAGCAAAGCTATAAATTATGGACTCAAGTCTTTAGGATTAGAGACTATGTTTGTGAGCCGTCGCGAAGTGGAAGGAACTATCCAATATGAAAAGCTGACACCTCAGATTATTAATGAGTACAACGTGATAGTAAACTGCACCCCATGTGGTATGTATCCTCATACCGATGAATGTCCAAATCTTCCTTACGAAGCTATGGATAGCCATACCCTACTCTACGACCTAATCTATAATCCTGACGAGACATTGTTCTTGAAAAAAGGCAAGGCTCAAGGAGCAATAGTAAAGAATGGTCTTGAGATGTTACTGCTTCAAGCTTTTGTTAGCTGGACATTCTGGAATTCAAAGGATTAAGTGCCCCCTCATAAAGGATTGCTCATTATAGCAGTTCTTACGATATAATTGATAATAATAAACAATTAAATAATACACAACATCACTCCATGAACAATAGGTATATGATGCGTGGCGTTAGCGCCGCAAAAGAAGATGTTCATAACGCTATTAAAAACATCGACAAAGGTTTGTATCCACAAGCTTTCTGTAAGATTATTCCCGACGTATTGGGTGGCGACCCAGAATATTGCAATATCATGCATGCTGATGGAGCTGGCACTAAGTCGAGCTTGGCATACATGTATTGGAAAGAAACTGGCGACCAAAATGTTTGGAAAGGTATTGCACAGGATGCAATAGTAATGAATACCGATGACTTGCTTTGTGTGGGTGCTGTTGACAACATTCTTGTATCAAGCACCATTGGACGCAACAAGATGCTTGTGCCAGGAGAAGTAATCTCTGCTATCATTAATGGTACAGACGAATTGCTTTCAGAACTTCGCGAGATGGGCGTAGGAATCTATCCTACAGGTGGCGAAACTGCTGACGTTGGCGACCTTGTGCGTACAATAATTGTCGATTCTACCGTTACTTGTCGTATGAAGCGTAGCGATGTTATCGACAACGCAAATATCAAACCAGGCGATGTTATTGTAGGTTTGAGTTCAACAGGTCAAGCAACCTACGAAAAGAAATATAACGGAGGAATGGGCTCAAATGGATTGACAAGTGCTCGCCACGATGTATTTGCAAAATATCTTGCAGAGAAATATCCTGAAAGCTTCGACCATGCAGTGCCTGACGAATTGGTTTATAGCGGAAAATATAAACTCACAGATAGCGTTGAGGGCGTAGACATCGATGCAGGTCAGCTTGTGCTCTCTCCTACTCGTACTTATGCACCTGTTATTAAGAAATTGCTTGATGAGCTTCGTCCTGAAATTCATGGTATGGTTCATTGTACAGGTGGTGCTCAGACCAAGGTTCTTCACTTTGTAGGTGACAATTGTAAGGTTGTTAAGGACAATATGTTCCCTGTACCTCCATTGTTCAAAGCTATCCACGACTGCTCTGGTACTGACTGGAAGGAAATGTATCAAGTATTCAACATGGGTCATCGTATGGAGATATATGTTCGCCCTGAAGTTGCCGAGAAGGTTATCGAAATTAGCCGTAGCTTCAATATTGACGCTCAGATTGTTGGTCATATCGAAGAGGGTGAAAAGAGCCTTACTATTAAGTCTGAATTTGGAGAATTCAATTATTAATCATATAAATACAAAATGCCAGAGAATAACAGCATCTTGGAGAAACTCGACGGACTTGAGAGCCGTTACGAGGAAGTGTCGACACTCATTACTGACCCTTCAGTAATTGCCGACCAGCAGAGATACGTACGTCTGACTAAAGAGTACAAAGATTTGGGCGACATTATGAACGCCCGTAAGAGATATATAAATTGTCTTAATTCTATTAGCGAGGCAAAAGATATCCTTGCTAATGAGAGCGATCCTGAAATGAAGGAGATGGCTCGTGAAGAATTGACAACCAACGAAGAATTGCAGCCAAAGCTAGAGGAGGAGATAAAGATATTGCTCGTTCCAAAGGATCCTGAGGATGCAAAGAATGTACAGATGGAAATTCGTGCAGGAACAGGTGGCGACGAGGCTTGCCTGTTTGCTGGCGACTTGTTCCAGATGTATAAGCGCTATTGCGAATCTAAGGGTTGGCAACTTTCAGTAACCGACGTAAGCGAAGGTGCTGTAGGCGGTTATAAGGAGATTGACTTTGCTGTAAGTGGCGAAGATGTATATGGTACTTTGAAATATGAGTCAGGAGTACATCGTGTTCAGCGAGTTCCTGTAACAGAATCAAATGGTCGTATGCAGACATCTGCTGCTACTGTAGCCGTATTGCCAGAGGCAGACAAGTTTGAGGTAAGCATCAACGAGGGAGAAATCAAGTGGGATACCTTCCGATCAAGTGGTGCTGGTGGTCAGAACGTAAACAAGGTAGAGTCTGGTGTACGTTTGCGCTATATGTGGAAGAATCCAAATACTGGTGAAACAGAAGAAATCCTTATCGAGTGTACCGAAACCCGCGACCAACCTAAGAATAAGGAACGTGCTCTTTCGCGCTTGCGTACATTTATTTATGATAAGGAACATCAGAAATATGTAGACGATATCGCTAACCGTCGTAAGAGCCTTGTTTCTACTGGCGACCGTAGTGCAAAGATTCGTACATATAACTTCCCTCAAGGTCGTGTGACAGACCATCGTATTGGATATACCACTCATGACCTTCAAGGTTTTCTTGGCGGCAACATCCAAGATATGATTGACGCATTGACCGTGGCTGAGAATGCAGAAAAGATGAAGGAAAATGAACTGTAAGATGCTTATTAGCTACTTACAGAGAGTAAATAATTTCCTGAAACTTGGAGTTTAACAACTAAAAAGTTCAAAAACAATAGAATAATCATGAACAGAAAACAACTCGTAG
>OCHM01000417.1_pt1 | contig 28967 bp, 28 predicted proteins | sample 1538901 | NCBI WGS metagenome assembly OCHM01 (sample SAMN04571734, study PRJEB22368) | human gut metagenome | biome: human gut; material: stool | host: Homo sapiens | place: Luxembourg | collected 2012-11-08 | reverse complement strand
CCAAAGGACTATAGATAGACAATTAACCTTATTCTAATTCGTCGAACTCACGTTATTTATAACTATCGTGACGATCAATTTGAATTTGTTCTATTTTCATTCTTTATAATTTTATGTTTTTAACTATGTAAATCTGATGTCATTCTATTGCATAACCATATTTTTAGTTGTTATCACTTTTTTATTGAAACTAAAAATAGAATTTTCTAATAAGTCTTCTGTGAAGTCGTGTGACTTAAGCATAGACACTTGTCTTTTCTTTGTTATTCCATAGGCATATTTTTTAAATATTATATTGTTAAACTTGTTTGTTAAATCATTGCGTAATTAAATATAGAGGCTACTAGATTCAAATAGAAGAATTTGATGAAGTATCCTATACATGTAGTGATACCTTCACCTAAAAGTCCTTAGATAAATCTCAATAGCAGATTCCGCAGCCTAAAATGCTAAGGACTGCGAACGCTATGATTCCTAACAATTACGATAAGTTGTATTCTCATATCCTATATTCGTTTACTTTTATGCTCAAATTATGACTATCTCATAGACTTATGACACACCCTTATGCTAATCATATTCTTGTGAATTATTTGTTGTTCTCATTCTTGAATGCATGGACAAAATCAATTATTGCATTTTCTCGATCCTTTTTTTTCATGTAGGAATTCCCTATGTAAGGAACATAATGGAGTTCACAGTTTATAGAAACCTCTATTTTGCCTAGAATTGCGTTAGCTGTTCTTCCGTGAGCAATGATGCAACTTGGCTTTATCAATTCTATCTCTTTCTGGAGAATTTCTTGATATTTATGAGTGTCAGTTTTCTGAATGCCTCTCTTGTCTTTTGTAAACAGTTTGTTGCAATCAGTCATATAAATTGCAGTTCCTGGAGCTGCTTCGAGAGCCTGGAGTATGACAGGGGTCATGAATCCCTTGCGAGTTTTTGTACGATAGCTTTTGTCATGAAAGCCAAAAGGAGAGGATAAAGATAACTTTCCTTTATAGCGTTCTGTGCGTCTAGGGTCTTGGCTTACTACCATAACAATATTTGAGATTGGTTTATCATTGTCTGTTCGTATAAGGGTAGGTATGTCAAATCCCAAGATACTATAGTCTTTGTAATTTAGTGGGGCATCAATATATTTAACGGCACATCCATTATCCGTAGGACCGTCTGGATACTCCCAATTACATTGTTCTTTCATTTCCTGATATCTTTTCAATAGAATCTCCTCGTATTTCTTCTCTCTGAAGATAACAGTACTGATGCTGGATAATACTTTCGGCATTATCTGATCATAGGTATCGGAAATATAAATGTTAGTTCCTTCCATGATGCTAATCATTTGTTTTTAGTCGTTTCATCTTAGGCACAAAAAAAGGTGCGAACCAATTTCATTCTGTTCTGAAGGTTCTGGACTACCTGTACACAAAGAATGAAAATCAGCTCACACCAATGGGTATATGTTGATACCCATCCCGCCGAAGCGGAATGGATACGATAATACACGGTTGGGTGAACAACTTCTGTCTTCGTTCTTGTGTACAATGAATTGTCCAGATTCTCAGTACGAACCAAGCATGGTTGTTTCCTTAAAATGTCTGCTGTTTGTTTATAACAGCTCTGCAAATATAAGAAATCTTTTCTAAAGTTGTTCTTAGTGAGCTGATTTTTTTGCAAAAATAGTAGCTTTTTCAGCTTATTCTGCGTTCCATTCTGTTCCAAGTTTTTAATATGGTATAGTTTTTTTGCGAAAAAATCTTAGCTTTAGTGCATAGGTTGGATATGTTTCGCTATCTTTGCAATATGGAACAGATGTTACGTGAAATGATAGAAAAGATGGTGGGGCGCAAGATGGTTGTGCCTCGCGATTTCACATGGTTAAGCCAAAAGGTAGAGGAGCGTACTCAACAAAGGGTGAGTGCCTCTACGCTGCGACGATTCTGGGGATACGTGAGCGAAGGGGTTTCTGCAAGCAAGTTTACCAAGGACGTCTTGGCGAAATTTCTCGGCTATACGGATTTCGAGCAGTTTGGATTGTCGCAAGGGACGGGAGAACAGCAGAGCCAAATGGTTATTGGCAAGGAAATCTCTTGTGATGATCTTTATGAGGGGCAACAGCTTAAACTTTCTTGGTTGCCCGACAGAACCTGCATCGTCAGTTATCAGGGAAATGGAAGATTCAAGGTCTTATGGTCTGCAAATACTCGTTTGACGAAAGATGATACCTTTGAATGCCATCATTTTATTAACCATGAGCCTGCTTATCTTCATGCCTGGAAACATGGAGAAGAGGAACCTGTCACTTATGCCATAGGCAAGAAGGACGGCATCATCGTGGAGCGTTATTTGGAAGATTGAAAACTCGACAAGGTGGGTTTCACATATCTCTCTGCGGTATAGGAGGACAGTTCATAGATGATATCTGTCTTCTTGCTGCCGGCGATGTCTTTAGAGAATGTCTGCGGATAAGTGGTCGTGATGAAATCATTGCTCTTATCTATAAACTGATAGAATGCCTCGCTCTTTCTTACAACAGAATGGATGGTGTCTATGCCGGATTCTTTCCACATTTTGTCGATAGCTTTCTTGCCCTTGGATATGAGTTCGGCGCTTTGTAAATGGGATGCAGAAGATGGCTCTGCAGCTGCTGGCTGCTGGGAATGTTTGCTTTCGGAGAGTGGGGCAGCATCACCCGCTTGCTGGCGGATGACTGTATCCTTCTTGGCTTCGTGATGTGTCGGGGTGATGCTAATGCTCTTTTCCTGTTGCTGCTGCAAAGGATAACTAATGAAAACCAATGGGATGATACAAGCCAAGGCTGCGATTGCGATACGCTTGATACCGGATGGATGGCTGTTTCTGTGAGCCATGAAAACAGCTTTTAGCTCGTCAACATTGGCATATCGTTGGGCAATTGGAGCTTTGCATCGATTGATGATGGCAGTATATGCTTTGCCTGGAAGTATTTTCTCGAGTATGCAACCTATGCTGAAGATGTCGTTGCGGATGTCCGCCTTTCTGGAGATGGACTGTTCTGGAGAGATGTAGCCCGATGTGCCCGCAGGCTGTTTGAGAATGGAAAAGTCGTCGGTATCTGAAAGTCCGAAATCGATGAGTTTTACATGACTACCGTTATGGGTAATCATGATATTGGAAGGTTTTAAGTCTCGGTGTACTATCTGCTTGGCATGGATGTAATGCACGGCATCAAGTAGCTGAAGGAAGATGCTTTCTCCTTCCGTTTTTGTGCCGTTCCAGTTGTCGAGCGTGATACCGTCTATCCATTCCATAACGATGCAGGTTCCCATTTCCGGTATCTCTTCCATGCTGTAGGCTGATACGATATTGGGATGCTGCAGGGATATGAGGATATCGAACTCCTTGTGCAGTAGGTTTTTATAGTTTTTGTCTTGGCGGTATTGTTCCTTTAGTCCCTTGAGAACCCACCATCTGCCATAGCGTTTTGCCTTACAAAGAATGTAGAATCCTTTGCATGGTATGGGAGTAAAGTCTGAAAATTGTTCAGACCTTCTGCTTTCTTCTATGACAATTCCGGAATATGAATCCATGTTATGCAGATTTGGATGATAGTTCGGTTGCAAAGTTAACTAAAACTTCGAGAACGAATGTATAGAGATACCCATCCCACAGAAGCGGGATGGATATGAGTATACATATTTAGATAAACAACCTTGGCTGTCGTTCCTGTGTACTGCGAATTGTCCAGATTCTCAGATAGAACAAAGCTATGTTGCTTTCTAATTATGCTTGCCATCATTTCTAATGGCATTGCAAATTTAGGCATTTTAAAAGGATTTTCAAGCAAATGAAAATCTTTTAGTATTCTTTAAACTTTGACGATGCTTTTGCTGTTTAGGGTTCAATCTCATATCTTGCAGATTAACACCTTAATAATTAGGCTTTTGTCCTTACAGGGCGAATGGAGATGTGGGGTATAATGTTTACCCAAGGCGCTGCCATGGGCTATGTGATTATTGGGCTTTCAGTCCGTTTATAACTGCATTATTAGTTTTACCGAGCAGTAATAGATTTTTATAGATATTCGTATTTCTGTAGCAATCGTTTGCACAATAAAAAGATAATGTGTACTTTTGCATCATGAAACCAAATAAAACTAAATTCCTGCTACTATCAATACTCACTGCTGCCGTTATATTGGGCATTGTAGTATTAGTAGTATTTATTATATCCCTATTCACAGAGTGCGGAAGCAATAAGAATAAAAAACTTACTGCTGCCGACACTATTGCCGTAGCTAACAATCTGCCTGTCGACACCGCTTTGCAGTCGCGACTCAAGGAGTTTAGTCTTCGTCCTCGCCCTAATGGCAAATTTGCCTTTATGGTCTACGATATCACAGCCCAGAAGCCTGTTTATGGTTGCAACGAAGATATGGCTATGTCGTCGGCATCGTGTATGAAACTCCTCTCGGGCATCGCAGGTCTGCATCTGATGGGATGCAACTATATCTACTACACCACTATGTTTATGCGTGGCAATGTGGCTGCCGATGGCTGCTTGAATGGCGATGTAGCCTTTAGTGGCGGTTTGAACCCTCAGTTGCAGCCTGTAGACCTCAACGACTTTGCCAAGGCTCTAAGCCAAAAGGGAGTAAAGAAAATTGGTGGTAAAATGATTGTTGACCTTGTGGCAAAACAGCCTGTGCAGAGCGAAGCCCATTGGTATCCTTGGGACCTCTCATTCTCTAAATATGGTTTGCTCTACAAGGGCGACACTCGCATCATAGCAGCCTTGAAGTCGGCTCTCCGTTCGCAGGGTATTGCCGTTAGAGATAGCCAGATTGTTCAGGCTCCAACTCCTAAGGGAATGACAGCCGTGCATTCCGACACCCTTGCCATCGACGAGGTGGTGAAGAAAATGTGGAAGAATAGTTCCAACACCCAGGCTACAGCCATGCTCTATACCATAGGCCATAGGGTAGACCCCAAGCAGCATCCTGCAACTGCAGGCGTTGCCTACCTTCGTCGTTTCCTTCACGATGAAGTTGGCATGACCCATAAGTCGCTCGTCATCCACGATGGTTGCGGTCTTTGTACCCACAATCATCTTTCGCCTCGTGCGCTTACTGCCGTGCTCGACTATGGCTATCGCGACCCTGATATCCGTGAGGCTCTTGAGCGCAACCTTTCTGTCTCAGGCACCGACGGTACTCTGAAGCGCGAAATGACAGGACCAAAAACTCGTGGCAAGATAAAGGCTAAGACAGGCACCCTCTCTCATCCTTATGGCATCAGCTCGCTCGCAGGCATCTGCGACGGCACCGATGGCCACAAGCTTGCCTTTGCCATCATGGATTGCGAAATGTCTGTGCTCGATGCCCGTGTGTTGCAGCGCAAGTTGTGCGAAGCGTTGGTGGCTAAGTAAGGGAAAAGAAAATCCCCTTACGCTATTTAAATAAATCCTCCATAGTTATAACTTTCTGTATTCTACCTGCATACTCATTGAATTTTAATCCGTATGTGGTGATGAGGGTCATGTGGAGAGTGTTTCTACATTTTGTTTCTTCCACGAAGCAGCTAAGCTTATGACGCAAGTTCTTGTCGTAGCTTGCGTTGATAGAGAAATCGTCTTCGCAGAATTTCATCTCGCAGATATTGCAGATATGATCAGCACGCTCTATTACTAAGTCGATTTGTGCCCCATCTTTAGTTTTTCTGCTCTTCCATGGGCTTGCTTCTGTCTGTACGCCGCTTATACCAAGTGCTTGCTTAATTTGTGGTATGTGGCAGATGCAGAGTGATTCAAAAGTAAAGCCTCGCCAAGCTATTATAGATGGTGCGTTGAAATTATCTTGCCAAAAACTTGGATTTGTGGTTTTCTTTCCATCGATAAAAGAAAGATAGAATTTACTATAGAAATCTGTGAGTCGATAGTAAATCTCCCTCTTCGGATAGTCATATTTCACGTATGATGCAATAAAATCACTTACTTCAAGTGTTTTCAATGTTGCTGAAAATCCACCACCGTCAACCAATTTTGTTTGTTCCAAGATTTCCTTTCTTGTATATCCTTGTTGTTTTTGAGCCAAAAGTCGCACTATCTTCTTACACTCTTCTGCGTTGGTAAAGAGCGAAGAATATAGTCGGTCGAATTCAAGCTTGAGCTTGGCATTTGTCTCAAAAAACAGGCGGTCGATGTTTTGTGCCAAACTTTTGCCCTTTTGCAACATTGATATATAATAAGGTATTCCACCTGTAGCCATATAGCATTGTAATTGGTCGAATTTAGACATCACGATGTCGTTGGCTTCATAGTACTTTTCGCATTCTCCTAATGTGAATGGGCGCAGCTTTATTTCGTCTGTTGTGCGGTCAAAGAGACCTCCCTTGTTGTTGAGAAGTTTGTCAGAAATCCACGATGTTGCCGAACCACATACTATGAGCATCAGGTTTTCTCTTCCTGCTCCCCATCCATTCCAAAAATGTTCCAAAGCTGTGATAAAGCCAGAGCGTGGTGTGTCCATCCATGGCATTTCGTCGATGAAAATAACTTGTCGCTTATTGGTACCTTGTTTTTCTAATAAGGCGATAAGGGCGTTAAATGCCTCCAGCCAGTCTGTTGGCACCTTGTTGATATCACTACCATATTTTATTAGCGAAGAATAAAAGTTGCTGAGTTGTTGTTCTTTCAGTTTTTTGCCTTTCAATTCATATGGAGATAATCCTGTATGATAGAAATTGAATTTGTCACCCAACAATTCTCTTACAAGAAAAGTCTTTCCAACTCTTCTTCTGCCATAGACAACTGCAAAAACAGGCTTGTTAGCTTGATATAGAGCTTCAATCTCTTTGATTTCTTTCTCTCTTCCAATAATTTTCTGTGCCATAATGATGTCGTTATTTTGCTGCAAATATACTAAAAATGTAGTTTCGCGCAAAATAACGACTCACTATTTTGCGCGAGATGGGGTAAAAATACCACTTCGCGCAAAATAGCGATAGGGTAGAACTGGCTAAAGCTCCATTATATACCCCCTTAATGGGTGTGCTCTATTATATATTTATTAATGTGTAAATGTTAATAATGCGTTAATATTTAAAGTTTTAGGCTTAAAGGCTTGGCTGATATTTGTAAATGTCATATCTTTGCGGTGTACTATTATTGTAGTACACTATTACAATCGTAAGAAACCATAATGTAAGAAAGCATATCACAAGAAACCATAATGTAAGAAGAATATGATACAAGTAAAGAACATCAGCTTTAAGTACCCTGGTACTAAGCGCAACATTTTCACAGATTTCAGTCTTGACATCAAGGCTAACAATGTTTATGGCTTGCTGGGCAAAAATGGCACAGGCAAGTCGACCCTGCTCTACCTCATCAGCGGATTGCTCACTCCTAATCATGGCGATGTGTATGTAGAGGGGCTTAATAGCAAAGAGCGCAATCCAAACATGCTCCGCGATATTTTCATCGTGCCCGAGGAGTTTGATTTGCCTCCGATATCTCTCGATGAATATGTAAGGGTTAATGCACCCTTCTACGAGGCGTTTAGTCGCGAAGTGTTAGACAATTGCTTGCGCGACTTTGAGTTGCCAAACTTCAACAAGCTCAACGAGTTGTCGATGGGACAGAAGAAGAAAGTCTTTATGAGTTTCGCCCTTGCTGCCAACACTCGCTTCCTCTTTATGGACGAGCCAACAAACGGTTTGGATATTCCGTCGAAGTCGCAATTCCGTAGGGTGGTGGCAAACAGCATGACCGACGACCGCACCATCATCATTTCCACCCACCAGGTGCATGATGTAGAGTCGCTGCTCGACCACATCCTCGTGCTCTCAGAGAGCAAGATGCTGATGGACGCTTCTACTGCCGAGATCAGCGAGAAGTATAAATTCGAGTTCCGTTCTCCGCAAGAGATGGACTCCACGGTTATCTATGCCGAGCCTACATTGCAGGGCAACGCCGTGATGGCACTACGTGGCGAAAGCGACGACGAGACGCAGATAAATCTCGAACTATTGTTTAATGCTATATACAAAGGTCTTTAAAAAAATACAGATTATTATGAATACTACATTTGATAAAACTCGCTTCGTAAAGTTGCTGAAGTGGGAGATGATGACCGAGCGAAAAGACTATATGCGTTTTGCTATAGGTATTGCTTTAACCCTTACCTTCTTGTTCTGCGCCACCATAATCTCAAGATATTTTGATGATGTGAATGGCTATCCTGAAGATACGTTGATAATGTTCAAGAAAGACACCGTTATGATACTCTCAAATCTCGCATGGACAGTATACTTATTCACCATTTTCTTGGGCGCCTCGTTTGTATTCAAGAACGTTGCCACCAAGCAGCAGCGCATAGCGTTTTTCAGTCTGCCAGCCTCTAACCTGGAGAAATTTTTGGTTCGCTTGTTCCATGTTATGATAGGCTATCCGCTATGTTTTCTTGTGGCATTGGCATTTGCCGACATCATGCAACTCTTCTTGTCGTTCATATTGCTCAAGGGTCCCGACTATAGTGTGGTGGTCAAATCTGTTACCGCTCTGTTTACTCCTATTTACAGTGACCTCAATGGCGAGATCATAAAAGGCTGTTTGTTGTTTCCTCACGGCTTTACCTTGGTAGGCATCATGGAATCATTGAGCTATCTCACATTCTTTGCCTTCAACTATGCCTTCTGGATATTCTGCGGCACCCTGTTCCGCCGCAACGCATGGCTACTAACCTTAGCTTCGCAGGTGGTGAAAGGATTTGTGGTGATAATGATAATTCGCGTATTCCCTTTCCCTTCTATTGGCAATTCGCTCAACGAATCTTCTGCCCTCGCTCTTGCATATTTATTCATAGCCATAGCATGGGTGGTGATAGCATTGATGTATTGGGGTAGCTACCGACTGTTTTCCCGCATGCAAGTTATTAACAATAAATGGCTCAACGTATGATATTTAGCAACGATAAAGCCATCTATATCCAGATGGCAGACCGACTGTGCGACGAGATTTTGGCAGGCAAATATGCCGACGACGATCGCATACCGAGCGTTAGGGAATATGCCGTGATGCTGCAGGTGAATACCAATACCGCAGTAAAAGCCTACGACCAGCTGGCTCGCGATGGCATCATCTACAACAAGCGTGGCTTGGGCTATTTCGTCACGCCTGGTGCTGCACGAGAGATTAAGAAATCTCGCAAGAAAGAGTTTATGACTACTACTCTCCCTGAGTTTGTTCGTCAGATGAGGCTTCTCGGCATTACCTGGGACGACGTTGTTTCTCCTGCTGAATAGCCTCTGTCTATCCGCTCTCTCTTGCTGTATTTTTGCGGCAGGTCTATTTTATTTTCGGTTATCCTTTATTGCTTATGCGACTATTCGAATGGCGCCTTTCGATTAGCCGCATAAGCTTCTGCGAATAGTCGCATCGAAGCTTGTGGCTGTTGGCATTTATATTCCTAAGTGTACTTGTTGATGGTAATCTAAAGTTCCATAAATTGTATAAAATGTATACTGGTAACGTGGAACTTGAAGCTGGTATTACGGATAAATATCTTGCACGTCTTTTTGCTTTGCGATTTACAAATCATTCTCGCCTATCTTTTTATTTTAATGCAAATAACATGAATGATGATGGTAAACCAGGTGTTAGTACAACCTGGAGCCCGTCAGATGCAATCATCTAAAAAAAGTACTGTCCCGTTAACTTAAATCGGTCATTAGAATTTCTCTTTGCCATACGACGCAGAGAAATCCTAATGACCAATTTTGGTTTATGCTTATACTTGTTTTTTAGTATTTGTAGCGTATTTTCTTGATAATCGCAATAAAAGCCCTATCTTTGAGCAGAAAATGATGATTATAGTTGTAGTGATGTAGTAAGTGGCTTTCTGTCAGTGATTTAGCAGACTTCGTTTGCTATCGAAGTTATGCTTCTATCAATCTATGCTTTCTGTCAAATATATCTTTGCTTACTATCAAATCTATTTTTGCTTTCTATCAAATGTTAATATGATTTCTATCAAATGTAATTAAATTTGTTGTTAACTATATGACAATTGTATTCCCTATGAAATATCCGTTGATTCTTACGCTGCTGTTGTCAACCACAAAAAAAGGAGATAAACAACCATAAAGTGCTTATCTCCTATCAATGTTTTGTCGGGATGACCAGACTCGAACTGGCGACCTCGCGCCCCCCAGACGTGTGCGCTACCAACTGCGCTACATCCCGATCCTTATTAAAAAGGGAGTGCAAAGGTAGGCAAATTGCAGGATATTGCCAAATATATACCTTGGTTTTCGATAAAAAAAGTTATTTAGCCTTATTCTCTCCTATATTAATTATGTGGTTTGCTTTTTTTTTACTAAATTTGCAGATACAAACCGATGCAGCGTAGCTGCAAGCAAAGTGGTGATGAAATGAGAAAAAGAATAAAAACAATAATATATGCGTTGTGGTTGCTGATGGCATGCTGTGTGGTGACGGCATGTGGTGGCGACGATGGCGTAAACGAGGGCGGAAAGCAGCAGGTGGAAGACCAAGACGAGGACGACACAAAGGCTACGCTCGACGAGAATTACGAATATAAGTTGCCCGTGATATTCCATGTCATCTACAAGGATGCCAACGACGCTTCGCAATATATTCCGTCGGCAAGGCTTCAGCAACTGCTCACCTATGTGAATATGATATATTCTGGCGGACTGTTTGGCGAAAGCGAGAATGTGAACGTGAAGTTTGTGGCTGCCACATACGACGAGAAGGGCAATAAGCTTGATACGCCTGGAGTGGAATACATGAAATGGAATGGCACATATCCTATATCGCCTTTGAAGTTTATGGGTGACAACTCGGGCAAATACGTCTCTTACCTTTGGGACCCCAACGAGTATATCAACGTGATGATGTACAACTTTGCCGATGGTGGCGATTCGGACGAAGGTACTGTGCTTGGCATCAGCCACATGCCTTACACCATTGTTGGTTCTACCGCCCTTGAGGGCTTGGAAACAACTAAAGCAAAGAATATTCAAAAGCGCCAGCTTAAATACCCGCATTGCGTTTCGATAAACAGTCTCTATGCTAATAAGAATGGCAACGGAGGATATTACGAGAGCGACCGATATGCCAACAGCAACCATGAGGCAACATATATCTCGCCATTCGATGTGGTGGTTACTCTGTCGCACGAGCTTGGCCACTATTTAGGTCTCTTCCATGCGTTCTCGGAGCATAAGGTTGAGAATGCCGATGGCACCACCACTACCGACACCTCGGAAGGATGCTACGATACCGACTATTGCGAAGACACACCTTCGTATAACCGCACGGAGTATATGGAATATATAGAATACTATATGAAATCTCATACCACTCCACGACTACAGGATGTGTTGCTGCGCACTCCTTGCGAGGGCGACAACTATCTGTCGGCAAACATCATGGACTATTCCTACACTCTGGGCTACAAGATTTCTGCACAACAGAAAGCGAGAATCAGAAACGTGATGTACTACAGTCCTATGATTCCAGGACCAAAGAAAAATGGTGCTAACACCAGGGCGGCAGGCTATGAAGCTGAAGGCAAACTCGACTTGAAACCAATCGTTATTAAGTGAAGAGTGAAGAATTTAAGTGAAGAGTGAAGAGGGAAGAGTGAAGAATTAAATAGAATATAAAATATAATGAAATACATAATTACAGCCCCACAGCATATTGATGCCGACATCGTGTTGCCAGCATCAAAGAGTATCAGCAACAGGGCTTTGGTGATAAGTGCGTTGGCAGGTGGCAACAAGCTGCCACAAAACCTCTCAGATTGCGACGACACACGAGTGATAACCCGTGCGCTTGCCAACAATCCATACGAAATAGATATTATGGCTGCAGGCACAGCCATGAGATTTATGACCGCATATTTATGCACTCAAGAGGGCGAACATGTGATAACAGGCACAGAGCGTATGCGCCATCGTCCTATCGGAATATTGGTAGACGCCTTGCGCTATCTTGGTGCCGACATCGAATATGTGGGCGAAGAGGGCTATCCGCCTTTGAAGATAAAAGGCAAAACCCTCGAGGGCGGTAGGCTGGAGATGCCAGGCAACGTGAGCTCGCAATATATCTCGGCATTGCTCATGATAGGTCCGAGCCTGAAAAATGGTATCGAGCTACATCTGAAGGACGAGATTGTTTCGCGACCATATATCGACCTAACGCTATGGACGATGACAGAATATGGAGCCGACGTGGAGTGGACCGACGTAGACACCATTACCGTGAGACCAAAACCATATACCGAGCGCGAATTCTATATAGAAAACGACTGGAGCGCTTCATCTTACTGGTATGAGATATTGGCTCTCATCGACGACAGAGAGTCGAAGCTGAGACTCGAAGGACTCATGGATGGCTCTAAGCAAGGCGACTCTGTGGCTCGATATATCTCGTCGATATTAGGAGTGAAAACAGCCTTTGCCACACGCAAGGAGAATACTCCAACCACGGTAACCCTGTCGCGCCATATGCGCACATTGCCACGACTCGACTACGACTTCGTCAATTCGCCAGACTTGGCACAGACCTATGTGGCTGCATGCTGCGCTATGAATATTCCATTCCATTTTACCGGACTTGCAAGCCTTAAGATAAAGGAAACCGACCGTATAGAGGCGCTGAAGACAGAACTCAGAAAGTTGGGCTATGTGGTGAAAGATGCTAATAATAGCGAGCTGATATGGGATGGCGAGCGATGTGAGCCTACAGGCGAAGCCATCGATACCTACGAAGACCATCGTATGGCTATGGCTTTTGCACCATTGGCTATAAAGCTCGGAAAGATTGAAATCAACAATCCGCAAGTTGTAACAAAGTCGTATCCTGCATACTGGGACGACCTTAAGAAAGCTGGTTTTGAAATATGCTCTATCTGATAATAGCGCTGATAGTGCTCGGCATAGTGGCTGCCCTGATAGCAGTCGTTAGGTTGAAGCAAGGACATATAGACGAGGTGGTGACGACAACTGCCGACTGCGGCACCTGTAATGGCGAAAACACCAAGTGCGAGCAGGAGTGCATGATGGAAGCAGCCACCAAGCCAATAGTATACTTCGACGACGAAGAATTAGACCGCTATCGCCATCGCCCTTCCGACTGCTATACCGACGAGGAGGCAGAAGAGTTTGCTGAGGTGATGTACACCATGCAACCCGAAGAGGTGAAGGATTGGAATCGCAGTCTGATTCTAAGAGAGATTAATGTGCCCGACCAGATAAAGGACGAGCTGATAATGATGATCGACCATCAATAACCCACTTTCCTTTCTTTATGGAAACATTAAAAGAAAAAACAGCCAAGGGAATGTTCTGGGGCGGCATGAATAATGTGGTGCAACAGATAATAGGCTTGGTGTTTGGCATTATCTTGGGCCGACAGCTCTGTCCCGACGACTACGGCTTGATAGCCATGATAATGGTGATATCGCTCATAGCTACGGCTTTGCAGAATAGCGGTTTTAGCGTGGGACTTATCAATATCAAGCAGCCCACCCACAAAGACTATAATGCCGTGTTTTGGTTCAACATCCTGATGGGTGGCTCCTTGTATCTGCTGTTGGTGGCTTGTGCACCACTCATAGCCTGGTACTACAACGAACCACGCCTAACGTCGCTCTGCCGCTACGCCTTTCTTACCGTGGTGATGTCGAGCATGGGAACAGCCCAAAGCGCTTATCTCACCAAGAATATGAAGGTGAAGGAGATGGCAAAGACCGGCATGACGGCAGTATTGGTGTCGAGCATAGTTGGCGTAAGCATGGCATACTTCGGCATGGGCTATTGGGCGTTGGCTTCGCAGTCGATAGTGTTTATCGGCATGAACTCCCTGCTGCTATGGGTGTTCTCAGATTGGCGCCCAACCTTCGAGTTCGACTTTTCGCCCATAAAGCGCATGTTTCGATTCTCCGTGAAGATGTTAGCCACCAATATCATCAACCACGTCAACAACAACGTGCTCAACATATTGCTCGGAAAATATTATTCCACCACAGCCACGGGATATTACAACCAAGCATATCAATGGAATTTCAAGCTCTTTAGCTTGGTGCAAGGCATGCTCTACCAGGTTACGCAACCCATGCTGGTGAGCCTACGCGAAGAGCCCGGCAGACAGCTCAACGCCCTGAGAAAACTCATCCGCTTCACAGCCTTTCTCTCATTTCCCCTGTTGCTTGGCTTTGGCTTGGTGTCTACAGAGTTTATCTCTGTCACCATTACCGACAAATGGCTGCCAGCTGCAAAACTGATAAAGATACTATGCGTAGGAGGAGCCGTGATGCCATTGCATACCGCCCTGTCATATATGGTGATAACCAAGGGACGCTCAGATATCAACTTCTGGTGCACAATAGGTCTTGGACTCGTGGAAATGCTGATAATGATAACCATTTGGCAACTCGGCATCACTACAATGGTGGTGGCATATACTTCGATAAACGTGGTGTGGGTATTGGTGTGGCATTTCTTTGTGCGCCGCCTCACAGGCTACAGCCTTCTGCATCTGCTCATGGATACCGTGCCATTTGCCCTTGCAGCCTTCGGAGTGATGGCGCTATGCTATGTGGCTACGATGTCGATAACCAACAACTGGTTGCTCCTTGCAGCGAGAATACCTATGGCTGTGGTACTATACTTTGCGGTGATGAAGATGGCGCGAGTGAAGATACTCGACGAGTGTTTGCAGTTTGCAAAAAGAAAAGTTAAACACTAAACACTACACATTAAACGCTACACATTAAACACTACACATTAAACACTACACATTAAACACTACACATTAAACATTATGAAAATAGCATTTTTGATATCTGCCCATACCGACGCCAAGCAGCTACACAGGCTTGTAGACGCTTTGCCCGACGGTTCGCAGAAATATATACATATCGATGCCAAGAGCAACATTCAGCAGTTTGAGCAAGAACTGGCTACTGCCCAGGGTGTGCACTTCTTGAAGCATAGAGTCAACGTGGTGTGGGGAAGCTTCAACGAGGTGGAATATCAGATGGAGCTGATACGCGAAGCCCTGACCTGCACTCCCGACTATCTGATTACGATAAGCGGCATGGACTATCCTGTGTGGAGCAAGCAGCGTATCACAGACTATCTTAGCTCCCTTAATCATCGAAACATATTGATGGGCATACGCATGATGCCAGACGATCGTGCAACGAGACTATATCAGGAATTCCGATTTATGAACACTCGCCCCTGGAAGAATGGTGGAGCGGGTAGCAAACTGCGTGTTGCCATTCGCAAGATAATTGCCGCCATGGGAATAAAGAAACCGCTATATGTCATGTGCGATGGCAAACGCTACGATATGTATAAAGGTGCTGCATGGTGGGCTATTACGCCAGAGGTGGCAACTGAGGTGTTGAAGCAATGGGACAACAACAAGGATCTGAAGAGGTACTTCTCGACATCGTTCTGTCCTGCCGAAACCTTTGTGCAGACCGTAGCTTTCAATTCAGAATATAAAGATAAGTGTATGCTCGTGGAGGGTAAATATACCACCCTGGCTGCACTAACACCAATGACATTTATCGACTATAATCCAACCATAAAGTTGCTCGACGAAACCGACTATGACAGGATTGTGGAGTTAGGCAAGATGTTTTGCCGAAAGATAGTTAGCGGCACGAGCGACAAGCTGGTCGAGATGTTTAATGAAAGGTAAGAGATATATAAAGAGATTATGAGTTTCAACGCAAAAGAACTAAAAGAGAAATATAATCCAGATGGTTCGGTGACATACAAGATGCAGCAACGCATGTTGGACTTGCTGAAAGTTATCGATGCCATCTGCCGTAAGCACAATATGCAATATTGGCTGTCGGGAGGCACCATGCTTGGCGCCATTCGCCACCAAGGCTTCATACCTTGGGACGACGATTTAGACATAGAGATGTTTCGTCCCGACTTCGAGAAGCTGATGAGAATCCTGCCATCAGAATTGCCAGACAGCATCCGATTGCAATGGCACACCACAGACAAGAACTATTTTTTCCAGTATGCCAAGGTTAGAGACTGCAATAGCGAGGTGTTTGAACATAATGGCTACGACAAGATATGGCGCGAGCATGGAGTGTGGGTAGACATATTCCCTGTGGAGCCATCGCCACGATGGGCACATAAGCTGTCGTGTGCCACCCTTGGACATTGCTATAAGATGCTTCGCACAGCCAAAGACCCTAACGATGTGGTGGGCAAGGTGAGACTGCTTGCTACACTAAACCGAAATATCATTTACCCTCTGCTTCGCGCCATAGCAAAAGTGTGGCGAGTAGACTACTACGACTTCTCGTTGGGCACACCATATTATATTCGCAGCAAGAAAGATGCTATATTGCCAGTTAGATATGTGAAGTTTGAAGACTTCGAGGCACCTGTGATGAATAAGGTAGAAGAAGCCCTCTCGGTAAGATTCCATAACTATATGGAGTTGCCAGAGAATCCTGGTAGCCAGAACCATTCCGACGATGTAAAGATTTGGTAGCCATGTGGGAAATACTTCAGTATCCATTCTTCCAAAACGCATTGCTCGGTAGTTTGCTGGCAAGCATATTGTGTGCCATCGTTGGCACATATATCGTGTCGCGTCGCTTGGTGTTCATAAGCGGCGGCATCACCCATGCCTCGTTTGGCGGTATAGGTCTTGGCGTATATTTCGGGCTAAACCCTATATTGTCGGCAATGGCGTTTGCGGTGGCAAGTGCGTTGGGAGTGGAATGGATGTCGAGGAAAGGCAATATAAGAGAAGACTCAGCGATAGCGATGTTTTGGACCTTAGGCATGAGCGTAGGCATCATCTGCTGTTTCCTTTCGCCAGGCTTCATGCCCGACCTCTCGTCGTATCTCTTTGGCAATATCCTCACCATCGATAGCCACGACCTATGGCTATTGGCAGGAGTAACCATGCTTGCCGCAATAATCTTTATGGCGTTCTATCGACAAATATTGAGCATATCCTTCGACTCCACCTTTGCCCAATCGCAAGGACTGCCCGTGCTGCTGGTGGAATATGGTCTGATGGCTTTGGTTGCTATGACCATAGTGGCAACCCTGCGCATGGTGGGCATAGTGCTCGCTATAAGTCTGCTCACCATTCCGCAGATGACCGCCAACCTGCTAACCAGCAGTTTTAAGCGCATCATCTTTTGGAGCATGCTGATAGGGTGGGTAGACTGCCTGGTGGGCTTAGCCATATCATATTATTGCAATGTGCCTTCAGGAGCATCTATAATATTTGTCAGCATAGTGATTTATGCCATTGTCAAGGCAATAAAATGGAGCATAAAGCGTTTTTAAGTTTAAAGTTTGAAAGCTAAGAAATCATATATACTTATTGCTGTAGTAGCCCTGGTGGCGCTATTAGCAAGCTGTTCGACCGAGAAGAACACTTCGCGGTCGAGATGGTGGCATTCCTTTAATGCGAGGTATAATACATATTATAATGGTTCGGTGGCATATATCGATGCTTCGCTCGAAAAAGAAAACGGCAACAAGGACAACTTTACCGAGATGATTCCGATGTATACCGTGGGCAACAAGAAGAGCCGCGAACTGGGCAAAGCCAACTATGATAAGGCTATAGAGAAATGTGAGAAGGCAATAAAACTACATAGCATCACCAAGCGCCCAGAATGGACCAAGAGCCGACGAAAAACCGAGCGCGATATAGAATGGTTGAGCCGAAAGGAGTATAACCCATTCTTGTGGAAGGCATGGATGCTTATGGGACGTTCGCAGTTTTATCAAGGAGCTTTCGACGAGGCAGCTTCCACATTCTCGTATATGTGTCGTCTATATGCCACACAGCCAGCCATCTATGGCAGAGCAAGAGCGTGGCTCGCTAAGAGCTATATAGAGCAAGATTGGCTCTACGATGCCGAAGACGTGATTCGCAATATGCAACGCGACTCCATACATTGGCGCGCGCAGAAAGAGTGGGATTTCACCTATGCCGACTATTATATTCATACTGGCGACTACGATAAGGCGATACCATACCTAAAGAAATCCATAGACCACGAGATGAGAAAGAAGCAGAAGGCACGCCTCTGTTTCCTGCTCGGACAGCTATATGCTGCCACAGGCAAGAATGCTGAGGCATATAAGGCTTTCAAGAGCGTGGTAAGGAAGAATCCGCCTTACGAGCTGGAGTTTAATGCCCGTATTGCCATGACCGAGGTGATGGGAGCTTCGCAAGCCAAAAAGATGGTGGGCAAACTAAAGCGCATGGCGGCATCTGATAAGAATAAGGATTATCTCGACCAGGTGTATTATGCCATCGGCAATATCTATCTTGCTCAGAAAGACACCTTGGAAGCCATCAGCAATTACGAAAAGGGTAACAAAAAAGCCACTCGTAGCGGTATTGAAAAAGGTGTGCTGCTACTGAAGCTTGGCGATTTGTATTGGCAACAAGAGAAATTCTCGGATGCTCAGCGCTGCTATGGCGAGGCTATTGGCTTGCTCGATAAAGATCGCAAAGACTATGAGCAGCTGTCGGCACGCTCAAAGGTGCTTGACGAGCTGGTGCCTTATACCGACGCCATACATCTGCAAGACTCGTTGCAGGCTTTGGCAAAGATGAGCGAGAAAGACAGAAATGCTGCCATCGATAGGGTGATAGCAGAACTGAAACGACAGGAGAAAGAGCAAAAACGACTGGAAGACGAAAAGAATGCTCAGCAGACCATGCAACGCAATGGCGCTATGGGCAACAGAAATAATACAAATAGAAATAATACTGCGCAAACTCAGCAAAACAACCGTCAGAATGCTGTGTGGTATTTCTATAATGCTATGGCTGTGCAGCAGGGTAAGCAGGCTTTCGAAAAACTTTGGGGAAAGCGTGAGAATACCGACAACTGGCAACGTGTGAACAAAACTGTGGTGGGCAACCTTAATGGCGATGCCGACATTGAACTTACCGAAGAGCAGAAAGACTCTATAGCAAAGGCTGAGCTGGCACAAGACTCTTTGGAGCAGCTCAAGGATAGTGCGCAAAACGACCCACATAAGCGTGAGTATTATCTTGCGCAGATACCATTTACCGAAGACCAGGTGGCAACGAGCAATCTCGCCATTATGGATGGATTGTATAATTCGGGTGTGATATTCAAAGATAAACTCGATAATCTTGACTTGTCGAAGAAACAGTTCACACGCCTCGAAACTCAATATCCCGACTTTGAGCAAAAGGCTGATATGTATTATCATCTTTTCTTGCTCTATTCGCGCTTAGGACAGCACGATGTGGCTGCAGGATATGTGGAGAAACTAAAGGCGGAATATCCTGATAACCAATGGACGATATTGCTCACCGACCCTTATTTCAAAGAGAATGCGCAGTTTGGTGTGCATATCGAAGACTCGCTATATGCTGCCACCTACGAGGCTTTCAAGGCTGATAGACTCTCGGAGGCTAAGGCTAATGCACAGATTTCTGCCACCCGATTCCCATTAGGCGAGAATAGAGATAAATTCTTGTTTATAGGCGGATTGGCAAAGCTCAACGATGGCGACAGCAAAGGCTGTGTGGACGATATGAAGGCTGTGGTAGAGAAATTCCCACAAAGCAAGTTGGCTGAAATGGCGGGCATGATAGTGAACGGAGTGAATGCAGGCAAACCTCTGCATGGCGCACGCTTCGACCTTGGCGATGTGTGGACTCGACGTACGGCGGTGCTTGCTGATAGCGACTCGATAAATGCTAAGACTTTCGATGCTGAGCGCAATACGGAGTTTGTGTTTATGCTTGCTTATGTGCCTGATTCTGTCGATGAGAATAAACTGCTATACCAGATGGCGAAGGTAAACTTCACCCATTATGTTGTGCGCAACTTCGACCTCACTATCGAGGATGCTAATGGTTTGCGCCGTATGGTGGTTAGAGGTTTCAGAAACTATGACGAGGCGTTGCAGTATGCACGCGGATTGGCGGAGCAAGCTGGTTTGCAACAGCTGTTGTCGGGATGCAAGGCAATAGTGATAAGCGATAAGAATCTACCTCTGCTCGGCACCAACTTCAGCTATGCCGACTATCAGGACTTCTATGATAAGAATTTTGCTCCGCTTAAGATAAGCTCTCAACCTCTGCTTACCGAGCCTATACATGTGGCTCCAAAGGAGGATGCCGAGCGCGAAACTTCGGCACCTGCAGAAGCTAAGGCTGGCAATGAAAACAATAGCAATACCGATAGCGAATTGCTGTTGCCTGTGGAGGAAGAGGTGAAGAAGAAGGCTGAGGCTAATGAGGAAATAATTCCTCTTGAGCCTGAGAAGAAGGTGGAGAATAATAATGTAGACGACACTATAATTCCTCTTGAGCCTGAGAAGAAGGTGGAGAATAATAATGTAGACGATACTATTATTCCGCTTGAGCCTGAGAAAAAGCAGAATGCTGGCAACAACGAGAATAATGACGACGAGATTATAATCATCGACGACGATAACAGCAAGGCTACAGACGACGAAATATATTTCGAAGATACTCCACAACCTCAGCAAAACAAAAAGGAAGCCAAGAAGCAAGAGAAATACGAGCTCGAAGATGAGTATTTCGACTTGGACGGTTTTTAAGTGAAGAGTGAAGAACGAAGAATTAAAGTGAAGAAAGGATATTATGCAAAATGGACTTATACTTTGGGTTGACGACGAGATAGAACATCTCAAGGCCCATATAATATTTCTTCAGAAGAAAGGCTACGAAGTGGTTACTGTGACAAATGGCGCTGATGCCATTGAGCAATGCCGACAGCGTAGCTTCGACATCATCATGCTCGACGAGATGATGCCTGGACTTACTGGTCTTGAAACTCTGCAGAAGATAAAGATAATATCGCCTGAGACTCCTGTGGTGATGGTGACGAAGAGCGAGGAGGAGGATATCATGGACCAGGCTATTGGCTCTAAGATAGCCGACTATCTGATAAAACCCGTAAACCCAAGTCAGATATTGCTTACGCTAAAGAAGAATATTCATCGCAAGGAGATTGTTACCGAGGTTACGCAGTCGGGATATCAGCAAAACTATATGGATATAGCGCAGCAGATAGAACAATGCAAAACTGCCGACGACTGGATAGAGGCGTATAAGCGACTTGTGCATTGGGAGCTGGAGCTTAGTTCTGCCGATAGCGGTATGACCGAGATGCTGAATATGCAGAAGGAGGAAGCAAATATCGGTTTTGCAAAGTATATCAGGAACAACTATCTCGATTGGGTGGCCCAGCAACCAAAGGAACATCCTATGCTCAGTACCGAGATATTCAAGAAGAAGGTATTCCCAACTATCGATGATGGCGAAAAGGTGTTTTTGATAGTTATCGACAACTTCCGCTACGACCAATGGCGTATGCTCGCTTCCGAGATTGGCGACATGTTTGATATCGATGAGCAACTATATTACACCATTCTTCCTACTGCCACTCAGTATGCTCGCAACGCTATATTTAGTGGTTTGATGCCTAACATGATTGCGGAGATGTTTCCAAACTTGTGGGTAGACGAAGACGAGGAAGAAGGCAAGAACCTCAACGAGGGTCCGCTGATAAAAACTCAGATAGAGCGCTATCGTCGCCACGACAGTTTCTCGTATCATAAAATCAACGACTCTGTGGCAGGCGACAAATTCCTGCAGCAGATGAATTCGCTTTCGGGAAATGATTTGAATGTTGTAGTAGTAAACTTCATAGATATGCTCTCGCATGCTCGCACGGAGTCGAAGATGGTGCGCGAACTTGCCAACAACGAGTCAGCATATCGTAGCATCACCGTTAGCTGGTTCCGACATAGTATCATGGCTGACATCTTGCGCCGCCTTTCGCAGACCGACTATAAGGTGATCGTTACTACCGACCATGGTAGCATCAGAACATCGAAGCCTGTGAAGATTGTTGGCGACCGCAACACCAATACCAACCTCAGATATAAGTTGGGCAAGAACTTGAATTATAATGCCAAGGATTTGTTTGTTATCAAAGATCCTTTGAAGGCACAACTGCCAGCACCAAACATCAGCACCTCGTATGTGTTTGCCACAGGCGACTCGTTCTTTGCATATCCTAACAACTACAACTACTATGTGTCTTACTATAAAGATACATTCCAGCATGGTGGCGTCTCGATGGAGGAGATGCTCGTGCCGTTGGTAACTCTTACTCCAAAGAAAAGATAAAACAACAAAAGGTGGCTACCCGCGATAGCCACCATAAAACAAGAAATAGCAATGGAAATAAAAATTGAATCATTGGATGGCATCCGTGCTGCAGCTAAAGAATTTGTTGCCAACATCGGCGATGCCACAGTTTTTGCCTTCTATGGCTCTATGGGAGCAGGCAAGACAACATTCATCAAAGCTGTTTGTGAGGAACTTGGCGTAGAAGATGTTATCACATCGCCAACCTTCGCCATCGTTAATGAATATCGTTCGGCGACTACCGACGAACTAATATATCACTTCGACTTCTATCGCATAAAGAAGCTCGACGAGGTATACGATATGGGCTACGAAGACTATATCTATAGTGGTGCCATATGCTTCATCGAGTGGCCAGAGCTGATAGAAGAACTTCTGCCTACTGATGCCGTAAAGGTGAATATCACGGTAGGCGAAGATGGTTGTCGCAAGGTGGTAGTGAATGAGTAATATATATATAAATAATGTGCGCTATAGGCTGATGTCTGTAGCGCATTTTTTTGTTGCATGCTATGTGATTCTTTGTTGTTATGCAAAAAATAGCATGATTGATGTAGCACATTTGTTGTTTTCTACGTCTGTATAATTAGAAGCACATAAAGATGGTGTGCCGAAATAGTTAAACCAAACACAGAAAGATATGAAAAAGGTTTTATTTTCTTTGCTCTTGGCTATGGCAACATTTGCAGCCAATGCCACAACTCCCGACGAAATCTTCACCATGTTTAAGCAAATGCCTAATGCTTCGTATACCCACCTGCCGAAGCTATTGATAAAAGCAGGACTGGCGTGTGGCAAGAATGATGTTGACGACGATGCAAAGGATATTGCCAAGAAAGTTAGCTCTATCTCCGTGCTCGAACTCGAAGATTGCAGCAAGAATGTGAAAGACGATTTTGCAGAGGCTGTATCTAAACTCAATACTGGGAAATATGAAACCCTCGTGAAATCTAACGACGATGATGAGAAAGTGAATATCTTGCTCAAAACATCGAAAGATACAATAAAAGAGATGCTCATTGTGGATATCGATGGCGATGAAGCCACATTGGTGCAGATAAAAGGAAAAATTAAACGCTCGGATATTGACAAGATGGTGAAGTTCTCAACAAAATAGAATAGCGAGACTGATGCCTATATACATTATTATATGGACGTAAAGGAATTCAAACAACGTTTCATTCCATGTTCGCGAAACATGTATTGGACAGCCTACCGACTATCAGGCTCTGACTCTGAAGCGCAAGACATAGTGCAGGAAACATTCCTACGGCTATGGACACATCGCGAAAAGCTAAGCGAGGTTATAAATGCTGAAGCTTACTGTGTGAGAATGGTGCGCAATGTGTTTGTAGACATGCATAGAGTGAAGAAACTGAAGATTGCTGCCATAGATGGCGAAGTGGTGCGTGTGGCTGATGCCGATGATGTGGGGCAGGGAATGGAGCAACGCCAAATGGCTGATGTTGCTAAGCAGATGATAGACAAGCTGCCTGAACAACAACGCAAAATCATCATGATGAAAGATGTAGAAGACTACAGCTATGATGAGATTGCCGAAGCTACAGGAATGAATGGTAGCACCATTCGTACCACCCTCAGCCGTGCACGAAAGGCGGTAAGAAAGATGTTTAATAGTGTTGGACTAACAAAACAATGATGATGGAAGAAAAAGATATTAGAATATTGCTCAATAAATATTATGCTGGCGAAACTGACGAGGTAGATGAAAATCGTCTCGTAGACTATTTCGCTACTGCTGATGTTCCTCAGGATTTGGCTGAAGATAAGCGTATGTTCTTTGCGCTATATAATCTTGGAGAAGCCAAGGACGCTGCAAATATCGAAGCCAAGATGGAACGCCAAGTGGATATATGGAATATGATAGAGAGCAAGACAGCTAAACGCACTCAGCGCAATTCCGTGAGATGGCTTGTGGGAGTGGCAGCATCGCTGTTGGTTATCGTCTCCGTAGGCGTAATGTCGTTGGTAAACAAGGCAGACTCTTATACAGCGCAGCAACAGCTATTCCACGATGAGCAGTTGCAAGATGAGCATAGACAATATTCTGAGCAAGAGATACAGCAAGCAAGGTTTATCACTCAGATGGCGTTGGCAAAATTCTCGAAGAGTATGGACAAGGGACTTGATGTCTTGAATAAAAATTAGTATAATAGATATGAAAAAGGTAGTTGTTACATTATTAATGGTTGTTGTAGCCCAGCTGGCTATGGCACAGGATATTATCTTCAAGAAATATGAGGATGCAAAGGGAGTGCAAACAGTATACTTGTCGAAGACTCTACTCTCGTTGGCTGCAGGCTCGTTAGACGATGTAGAAGATATGGACTTGCGCTCTATAGCCGGAAAGCTCGATAATCTCCGCATCCTTGATTGCGAGAAAGCAGGTATGGCGGCAAAGATAAAAGTCGACGCTTTGGCAGCCTTCAAGAACGGACGATATGAAGAGATGATGAGAGTAAACGATGGCGACGAGAAGACTTTCATCTACTTCCGCAAGAATGGTAAGAAAAACGAGTTTGCTCTGCTTAATATTGAAAAGGACGAAGTGCAGTTGATAAACATCATCGGAACCATGACCCTGGAAGATATAAAGAGGTGTATGAAATAGGGTAAAATAGTAAAAGGGTAAAAAAGTAAAAAGGTAAAAAAGTAAGGAACGTCCTTTACTCTTTTACCTTTTATTTATCCGAAGGTTTTCCCCTTTTCCCTTTTTACTTTTTTACCTTTTTACCTTTAAACTACTTCACCAATACTACCAAGTATTTGCTTGTGCTCCAGAATAGCTGAGGATTTGTGATGCGCAATATATATTGCTTGTTAGCATCCTGAGTTAGAGTGTAGCTACTTGAAGGGTGAGTGGTGAGGAGCTTTGCCGACTTGGAGTATAGCTTAATCTCCTTGTCCACGCGGATATCAATCTTGGTGAAATAACTCTTGTTGAAGTTAGACTGCAATACCTTGCCATCGTCCAAGATTCGTTGGTTCTTCAACTCCTTCTTAGTTCCGAAAACAAACCAAGCGGTGTTGAGCTGCTTGTCTTGCTCGTTGATGGTCTGAGTTTTGCCAGCACTTTCGCTCTTCAAACTTGAAACAGAAGTATTCAAGTTATTAATAGTCTCGTCAAGTTCTACGATATGAATATCTTTAGCATCAAGCTCTGCACGAAGCTGCTGCAACTGCTGATCTTTCTCGTCAAGTTGCTTTATCATATTCTCTATAGTACGCTTCATCTCCTCGCCCTTGAAAGAACTTTCGCGGAGCTGGTTCTGAAGTTTCTTAATGAGCTCACGGTTTTGCGCCATTTTGCTAGAGATGAATTTCACATTCTCTTTAATCTGGCTTGCCTTGTTGGTGCCTTCACCATCCTTCACGATGTTCACTCTGTTTTCAGCCTCATTAATTTCTCTGAAGCCCTCCTGAATCTCGTTGAGTGTGCCCATCATGTCGTTGATTTCATTATCGCGCTGTGCAATAATACTCTTCAAACTGTCGGCTTGGGCCATACTCTCTACCGAAGGTCCTTTGCTCTTACTATCGCAGCCAGTCAGAAGCAATGCTCCTGCCATGGCAAAAAGGATAATTTTTCTCATAATTACTCTTGTTTTGAATCTTTGGTATTTTTTCCTGCCACTACTATGACGATCTCGCCCTTTGGAGGCGTTTGTGTGAAGTGGTCTACTAATTCATTTAATGTTCCTCTGACGCTTTCTTCAAACATCTTTGATATCTCTCGACATACGCTGGCTTGTCTATCTTCGCCAAACACCTCGGCAAACTGCTGTAGTGCTTTCACCAGTCTGTAAGGCGATTCATAGAATATCATTGTGCGAGTTTCGTCGGCGAGATTCTCCAATCTTGTCTTGCGTCCTTTCTTCTGAGGCAAAAAGCCCTCGAAGCAAAATCTGTCGCATGGCAGTCCTGATGATACTATTGCTGGTATGCAAGCTGTTGCTCCAGGTAGTGTCTGAACAGTTATTCCTGCCTTAGCAGCCTCACGAGCAAGGAAGAATCCAGGGTCGCTGATGCCTGGCGTACCAGCATCGCTGACCAAAGCTATGGTCTGTCCTGCCTTTAGTCGCTCAACGATAGATGCGGATGTGCCGTGCTCGTTGAACTTATGATGCGACATCAAATGTGTGTGAATGTCGAAGTGCTTAAACAACTTTCCCGTTGTTCTTGTATCTTCGGCAAGCACCACGTCGGCTTCTTTTAATATGCGTATAGCACGAAGCGTCATGTCTTCCATATTTCCCACAGGAGTGGGTACGATATATAGTGTCCCCATAACAATGAGCAAATTTAATGTAATTCCAAGACAACACAAAATTTATTCACATTTATTTTGAAATGCCACCTATATTTCATATAATAGCTCTATATATATGCACTCGGGAATGAAAAAGAAAACTTCGTATTTCTTTTGTCATTATATAAGATAGGCTACACTCGGCAATTTGTGAGCACGCTCACATTGCACTCGCTTGCACTATCTTTCCACTCTTTTGCACTACCTTTTGATAAGGTAGGCTGTACTCGGGAATGAAAAAGAAAACTTCGTATTTCTTTTGTCATTATATAAGATAGGCTACACTCGGCAATTTGTGAGCACGCTCACATTGCACTCGCTTGCACTATCTTTCCACTCTTTTGCACTACCTTTTGATAAGGTAGGCTGTACTCGGGAATGAAAAAGAAAACTTCGTATTTCTTTTGTCATTCCACTCTTTTGCACTACCTTTGTCGACATGATGGAAAATTTATATGGGGAGTCACACCGCCCAGGCAGAATAGAAGTTGTGTGTGGTTCGATGTTCTCTGGAAAGACTGAAGAACTAATACGCCGTATGAAACGCGCGAAGTTTGCAAAACAGAGGGTTGAGATTTTTAAGCCTTCTATAGATACAAGGTATTCCGACGAAGACGTGATAAGCCACGACCACAACGTGATACCAAGTACTCCTATCGACTCATCGGCTTCTATATTGTTGCTGTCGAGCGAGACTGACGTTGTGGGCATCGACGAAGCACAATTCTTCGATGATGGCATCGTTGACGTATGCAACCAACTTGCTAACCGTGGTGTTCGCGTCATCATTGCTGGTTTGGATATGGACTACCTTGGCAAACCATTCGGTCCTATGCCTGCCCTTTGTGCCATTGCCGACGATGTCACTAAGGTGCATGCCATCTGTGTGCGCTGTGGTGCCTTGGCTTATGTTAGCCATCGCCTCGTTGCTAATACCAAGACCGTAATGCTTGGTGAGCAGACAGAATACGAACCTCTCTGTCGCGAATGCTATCGCAAGGAGATGGGAGAGAGCGCTGAAACAAAAGAATAGATTTTTGCTTCCCTTCATAATTCCGCCTAAATAAAAAACTTTAATTCCAAACGAATATGCCCGAGAAGATTACATTCGACTATTTCATCCGTAAGGCAGGCATCGTGACATTAGTGGTGCTGGCAATCCTTATTGTAAAATATCTCGGCGAAGTGTTGTTGCCATTTGTCGTAGCATGGCTCTTTGCCTATTTGCTTTATCCTATCGTACGCTTTGTGCAAGACAAGCTGCGAGTAAAGATAAGGGCGTTGGCTATCGTCATCACTTTATTTTTCGTTATCGGAATAATAGGCGGAATCCTATGGTTCATCATACCGCCTATGATAGAACAGTTTGAGAAGTTGGGTGATGTGCTTTCGCGTTGGGTGCAGCAAACCACACATTCTAATAGCATTACAGCCTTGATACAATCGTGGATTCAAGACCATAGGGTAGAGGTGGAACGATTCTTCAAGAGCAAAGACTTCTCTGATGCCATACGCAACAGCATGCCTAAGGTGGTGTCTTTTGTTGGTCAAACAGCAAACATATTGTTGAGTATCGTGGCGTCTATGATCACCTTATTATACATGTTCTTCATCTTGCTCGACTACGAATACCTTACTGCCAACTGGATACGCATATTCCCTGAAAAGAATCGTCCTTTCTGGCGTGAACTAATGAAGGATGTAGAATGTGAGCTAAATAAATATATTCGTGGTCAGGGTCTTGTGGCTCTTTGCATGGGCATCATGTTCTGTATCGGCTTTTCCATCATGGATTTCCCTATGGCTATCGGCTTAGGTATCCTCATCGGCATCATGGACCTTGTGCCATATCTCCATACCTTTGCCCTGATACCTACGGCTTTCCTTGCTATGCTCAAGGCTGCCGACACAGGACAAAACTTCTGGATGGTGTTCGGTATGGCTGTTGGCTTGTTCTGTGTAGTGCAGATTATTACCGATGCTATCGTCACTCCACGCATCATGGGCAAGACCATGGGACTCAATCCTGCCATCCTCTTGCTGTCGCTATCAGTATGGGGAGCACTCCTTGGCTTTATCGGACTTATCATAGCGCTGCCACTAACAACCCTTATCATGGCTTATTGGCAACGATATGTGACTAAAGAAAAGCAGCCTGCAACGGCACTCCATAAGCCTAAACAACCCAACGACGACGACCAAAAACTATGATATTTACGAAAATTAGATAAAAAATCTTAGAATAATTTGCGAATATCAAATAATTGTCGTAACTTTGCACTCGCTTTATCAAAAGATGGTTTAGAGACTCGCTAGCTCAGCTGGTAGAGCACAACACTTTTAATGTTGGGGTCATGGGTTCGAGCCCCATGCGAGTCAC
>OCHM01000406.1_pt1 | contig 29940 bp, 25 predicted proteins | sample 1538901 | NCBI WGS metagenome assembly OCHM01 (sample SAMN04571734, study PRJEB22368) | human gut metagenome | biome: human gut; material: stool | host: Homo sapiens | place: Luxembourg | collected 2012-11-08 | reverse complement strand
TGCGCGACCGGCGATTTGATGGAACTCACGGCTGCGCAGGCGGCGCATCTTGCGACCGTCGAACTTAGTGAGCTGCGTGAGCACCACCGTGTGGATGGGCACGTTGATACCGACGCCTAGCGTGTCGGTGCCGCAGATGACGGGCAGCAGGCCCTGCTGCGCCAGGCGCTCAACCAGTAGGCGATAGCGCGGCAGCATACCGGCGTGGTGCACGCCGACGCCGCAGCCGAGCAGGCGCTTGAGAATCTTGCCGAAGGCGGTGGAGAAACTCGTGCCTTTGGCAGCTTCCTTAATGGCCTCGCGCTGCTCCTTGCTAGCGATGCCAAAGTTGGCAAGCGACTGTGCCGTGGCAAGCGCGGCGTCCTGACTAAAGTGCACGATGTAGAGTGGGGCCTCTCCGCGGCGCATGGCGAGCTCGACGGTGCCCTCGAGGGAGGTCGTCACATAGTCGTAGCTCAGCGGAACAGGGCGCGGGGCGTCGACAACCAGGTCGCAAGCAGCGCCGGTGTGCTCCTCGAGCGAGGCGGCGATGGCGGTGACATCGCCGAGCGTGGCACTCATGAGCATAAACTGCGTGTGGGGCAGGGTGAGCAGCGGCACCTGCCATGCCCAGCCGCGGTCGGGGTCGGCAAAGTAGTGGAACTCATCCATGGCTACGCAGCCCACATCGGCGTCCTCGCCCTCGCGTAGCGCATCGTTGGCAAGGATTTCGGCCGTGCAGCAGATGACGGGTGCCTTGGTATTGATATGCGTGTCGCCGGTGATCATGCCGACGTTATCGCGGCCGAGCACCTGCACCAGGTCGAAGAACTTTTCGCTGACCAGAGCCTTGATAGGAGCCGTGTAGTAGCAGCGCTTGCCCTGTGCCATGCCCATAAAGAGCATGCCCAGCGCGACGAGCGACTTGCCCGATCCGGTCGGCGTGCCCAAAATGACGTGATCGCCGGCGGCCAGGTCCATGAGGGCCTCTTCTTGGTGATCCCACAGCTCAATGCCACGGTCGCTCGTCCATTCAAAGAAGCGTTCGAAGGCCTGATCGGGCGTGAGCCATGGTTCGGGCTCACTGCCATCCTCGGGCTCCCACCAGGTGGGGGAGAGCGCGCCGAGCGAGCCGAACTCGGCTTCGGTTCCCGTGCCGCCCGAGAATGAACTGGCGGCGCCGGCGCCGGAGACGGTGCCGGCGACGGTATCTGTCGTGGTCTGTGCCATGTGGTTGCTTTCTCTCGCGATTGTCCGCCAACTATTATGGCGTAGCGGCGGCGTGGGGTGCCAGCGCGCGAGAAAATGCAGGAAATGGGCGTTCTGCCCAGCCGTTTAGTGTAGTCGCTAGCTAAGTGAGTAGACTTTTTGCGATATTGCGAGCACATGGCTTTTGCGCAAGGGTTCTACCTGCGGTTTTATGTTTCGCTATGCGGGCTGTGCTTGGCTATTGCAAAATAGTCTACTCACTTAGGTTTGAGGGCCGTTCGCTGGCGCCTATTTGCGCTTGTTTGCCAACGCCGCGACCATCAGAAGCCCCTAGGACTCTTGCGGTAGACGCTTCTTGCCCTTGCGGGCACGGTTTCTAAAGTTCTCGACGGCCTCTTCCATGCCCAGAGGCACATAGGCGAGCTCATCGAGGTTATCGGGCAGGTAGCAGGCTAGGCTTTGCTTCTGCGCGCGGCCCGCCGCGAGCTGTTCATCGCTGGGCTGCGCTCCAGGTGTGGCGCAAATGCCATAGACGGCGGCACCCATCTCGCGCGTGCGGCGCTCGTACTCGGTCTCGGGATGCTCGGGATGGTCGCGGCGGACGTCGTCGCTTACCCAAAGCGTATCGTAGCCGGCCGCGGCAAACTGTCCCAGGGCGTAATCGCGCAACGGCTTGCTATCGGTGCGCAGCGTGACGGTAGCGCCGGCTGAAAAGAGCGGGCGGTAGAGCATCAGATGGTCGACATGGACGAGTCGTTTTTTAGCGTACTTGGCCTTGGGCTGCGGCGTGGGAAAGTTAATGGTGATGGCATCGAGCTCGCCTGCGGCAAACAGCTGTGGCAGCGATGCGGCGCCTCGGGGCAGGACGAGTGCGTTGGATAGCCCCTGTTCGCAGATTTTCTGCGCGGCATAGGCGATGCAGATGGGCTCCTGGTCCATGCCGATAAAGAGGGTGTCGGGCTCGCGGTGGGCGCGCTCGACCAGATAGGTTCCCTTGCCACAGCCAAGATCCAGGTGAAGGTGTTCGAAGGGCTTGCTGCCAGCTGGCGCGCAAGCCTCGCGCCAATCTCCGGCATAAGCCTCGGGGTTCGTCTCGATCGCATCGGCGTAGCGCTCCAGGCGCTTCTCGAGCACAAAGTTCTTAGGCGTGCGAACGTGGACGGCTCCCATGAGGCTCCTTGGTCATAAATGCGAAACGCATGGCCGCGCGTTCCGTCAATGGGTTGAAAAGGGCGGGCATAGATTGCCCGAAAGATGTGGTGCGGCTCGGCGGCGAGTCGTCGGTGCCTACAGGCGCTTGAGAATCACATAGCGGTTGAGCTCGCCGCTACGACCGTCGGCATGGAAGCGCTCAAGCTCGCGCACGGGGACCTCGCCGCTCTTGTAGAACGTACGGACGCCGCGCACCAGGTCGGTGATCTGCTGATCGTCAAAGTGATGGCAATAGCGGTAGGCGTGGCGGTCGTTTTGCCAGCCGATGAGGTGGTCGCCGGCTTCAAACTGTGCGGAATCGTAACCCTCAAACGGCGGGGTGAGCTCGGCGCGGGCTTCGGCTCGAACGGCCTTGCGCGCCATGCGCTCGTCGTTCATAAACTCCCAAAAGCTGATGGCGATGATGCCGCCCGGGCGCGTCTGCCGCACCAGGGCGTCGAGTACGCGTACGCGGTACTCGCACGACGGCACGTGGTGCATAAAGCCAAAGCAGACCGAGATGTCGGCGAGCGGGGCGTCGAAAAGCACGTCGGGCGTCTCGGCGGGGCGTCGAGCACGTCGAGTTCCTGGAAGTGCAGGTTGGGAATGCGCAGCGCGTGGCCATGTGCATCGATGGCCAGGTCTTGACACGAGTCGACGCCATAGAACTCAAACGGGCAGCTGGCATCTGCCGAGGGGTTTGCGCCGTCGACGCCCTTGGCGGCAAGTGCGCCGCCGGCGGCAAAGTTTTCGAATCGCATATTGCCGCAGGCGAGATCGAAGACGCGGACGGGATGCTCGATCGTGGCGACGTCGAGCTGTTCGAGCGCGATGTCCATGGTGCGCACCCAGCCGGGCCACGGGGCCTGGCGCGTATCGGAAAAGGAGGCGGAGTGCTCGCGATAGAACGTGTTGTTGAGCTGGATGAGCGATGAGGCGAAATCGCGGTTCACGGCGCGGAACTCCCTCCGTTGGCGGTGCGGAATAAACAGTATGACCATACTACCGTTAACGCCGCAACGGGGACAACCGAGCTGCGGCTCATTGCTTTGTTTGGACACATTTCCGCAGCTCATATGTGCCCGCAACCGCCAGTTGTCAAAAATCTCACTAGAATAGGTGGCATGCTTTTGGCGGTGGCGGATAGATTTTTAACTGTGCAAGGCGCCTTAAGAACAAAAACGGTCCGGCGGCACGGCTGGCATCACATAGGAGGAACCATGAATGTAGAAACTGCGCAGCGGCTCGCCGACCTTCGCCGCAGCAAGGGCTTTAGCCAAGAAGGGCTGGCGCGAAAGCTGGGGCTGTCGCGCCAGGCGGTTAGTAAATGGGAGCGTGCGGAGAGCTCGCCCGATACCGAGAACCTGATCTCGCTCGCCAAGCTCTATGGCGTGAGCCTGGACGAGCTGCTCAATCCGAGCGACGAGATCGAGGACGATATCGAGTTTGAGAACGAGGACCGCGCCCGCCAGCGCGAGGCCGAGGCGGCAGAGCGCGCGCGTACCCATGAGGCGGCGGCGCGCGCTACCGAGGCGGCAACGCAGGCGAGTGATGCTGCGGCCAAGGCAGCGCAAGCGGCAAGCTGGAGTGCGCAGGCCGCCAATGCCGCTACGGCACAGGCGACGAGTGGCACCGCGGTAGGCTCGACTCCGGTGAAGGGCCCGTTCCAGTCGTTCCCGTATTGGGCCGTGTGCTGGCTGCTGTTCTTTTTGCTGATGTTCCTGTTTGGTGCCGGCCCCTTTGCCGCGCTGATCTTCTTCACGATTCCCATCTATCACTGGGTGGCGCGTGCGCTCGATGGTGATTGGGCGCGTGGAGATATTCAGGTTGGTCCGGCGCCGGTGGCGGCTAGGGCTCAGAATACTTCCGCTTCAGTTGATACTGACGTGGCTACCGCGACCACCGCTGAGCCGATCGCCAAAGAGGGTGATGAATGATGAAGCTTTCGCATGAATCCAAGGTACGCTTGGGCGTTGGCATCGGAGCGTTTGTGCTTATCATCGGGCTTGTATTTGGTGCCTCGCGGCTATTGGCTCATTCCAATATGGTGCGAACGACCGCTATTCTATCCGGCGCTTTGTCTGATTTTGACGATATGTTTGACGACGATGATCTCTTGGATAGCGGTAACTATTCCGCTCGGCCTCAGCAGCTTTCGTGTGCGACCTTTGATGCTGATGAGTTTCGCTACCTCGATTTCGATATCGATGCGGCTACGGTGGACGTCAAGGTTGTTGATGGCAACAAGGCTCGAGTTATCGAGCGGGGACGCGTTGCCAATGGTATGGATGCCTCCAAGGCCGCGACGCAGAACATCGCATCCGTCGAGGACTCGACGCTCAAGATTTCTCAGTTTGGAAGTGATGACGGTAAGGCAATTGACCGCTCGGTTACGGTTGAGCTGCCGCGCCGTGTTGCCGAACATCTGAAGGGAGTCAACGCGCACGTGGGCTCGGGTGATCTGCAGATTGCCGGTGTCACCTGTGATGGTTTCGACCTTTTCCTGGGTGCGGGAGATGTAGAGTTTGCGGGCAGCGTGACTGATGCGCTTAGTGCAGAGGTCGGGTCGGGCGATGTAACGTTCGAGCTCTACCAGGCCCCCGCGAAGTCGATGGACGTGAGTGTGGGCTCGGGCGATGTGGAGATGACGGTCCCGAACTCTACGGGCTTTAAGGCGAGCCTCACCTTGGGCAGCGGCGACTTCGAGAGCGATTTCCTTCCGCTTGACTACGACGGCGAGACCATTTTGAATCTTGAATTCGATAATGGCGATAAGTCCGCCACGTATCGTTTTGAGGTTGGTTCGGGCGACATGTCATTTGATTCAGAGTGACGGGCGGTTATCGAAGACTTATACACCATAGCTGCGCTGTTTGATGGAGGCACCGGAGCCGTGACGGGCTCCGGCGCCTTTGCCTTTACAATGGGGTCATGGAACAGATTATCTTGAACATACTCGAGGCTCTGCGTCGCGGCGAGACCGTGGACGACAAAGCGCTCGTCAAACTGATACATGCCGAGGCGCGCCGTGAAGGTGCCGACAAACGCGATTTGGCCAAGCGCCGTCTGCTGCCGTTCTACCAGCGGGTGAAGCGCGAGGAGCCGGCTCGTTGGACGGCGTGGAATGTCGATTCCGATCTGGAACGCCAACTGCTGCAGGTGCTGCGTATGAAGCCGCGCCGAACGGCTTCGGGCGTGGCGACCATTACCGTCATCACCAAGCCCTGGCCGTGCTCGGGCGATTGCCTGTTTTGCCCCAACGACCTGCGCATGCCCAAAAGCTATTTACATGCCGAGCCGGCGTGCGCCCGTGCAGAGCAAAACTGCTTCGATCCATATCTGCAGGTGAGCGCCCGTTTGACGGCGCTTTCGCAGATGGGCCATGCGACCGATAAGATCGAGCTCATTGTGCTCGGCGGTACCTGGAGCGACTATCCGGAAGGGTATCAGACGTGGTTTATGTCGGAGCTTTTCCGTGCGCTGAGCGATGACGCCGTTGCTGGTGTGGCGGCTAACCCCATGTTGGCGCGTCCGGGCATCAGCCGTGCCGAGGCGGGGCGCCTGCTCGATGACGCTCCCGCCGATGCCCTGCCGCCGGTGGTGGCGGAGCGTCGCGAGCGCTATCGGGCCGCCGGCATTGCGACCGATGAGGCCGAGCTTACGAGCGGTGTTGCCGGCGAACAGGAGTGTGGATGCTGCCGTGGGCGGCTACAACCGTGCGGTGCGTCGGCTGTACGGCCCCGGCACGCCGTGGGGCGAGGTCGCCGAGTGGCAGACGGCCACGATGGAGGAGCTTGAGCGCCAGCAGCGCATCAACGAGACGGCGAAGCATCGCGTGGTGGGACTCGTTATTGAGACACGCCCCGATGCCGTGACGCCACAGGCGCTCACGCTCATTCGTCGCCTGGGCTGCACCAAGATTCAGATGGGCATCCAAAGCCTTGACCAGCACCTGCTCGACATCAACGAGCGCCGTATTTCGGTGGCGCAGATCGAGCGGGCGTTTTCGCTTGCGCGCTTGTTTGGCTTTAAGATCCACGCGCACTTTATGCTCAACTTGTTGGGCGCTACGCCCGAGGGGGACAAGCGCGACTACGAGCGCTTTATGACCGAGGGCGCTTTTATGCCCGACGAGGTCAAGGTCTACCCGTGCGCGCTCATCGAGGGCTCGCGTCTGGTGGGCCGCTACGAGCGCGGCGAGTGGCGCCCCTATACCGAGGAAGAGCTGCTCGATGTGTTGGCCGACGACATCGTGGTGACGCCGGCGTTCTGTCGCATCAGTCGCATGATCCGTGACTTTAGCTCTGACGACATCATGGTGGGCAACAAGAAGCCTAACCTGCGTCAGCTCGTTGAGAACCGCTTGGCGGCTCGTGGAGAAGGCGCGACGGTGCGCGAGATTCGCTATCGCGAGATCAGCACGGCGGGTGCCGACTTGGATGAGCTGACCCTTGACGAGGAAGTGGCGTACGAGACGCCGGTGACGCGCGAGCGCTTTTTGCAGTGGGTGACGCTCGAAGGCAAGATCGCCGGCTTTTTGCGCCTGTCGTTGCCCGATCGTGTGTTTGTTACCGCGCACGCAGACGAGTTGCCGACGACGCCGGACGAGGCAATGATTCGCGAGGTGCACGTGTATGGCATGGCTGCGCGCGTGGGTGACCAGGGCCAGGCGGCGCAGCACCATGGATTGGGACGTTTGCTCGTGGAGCGTGCGTGCCAGATAGCTCGGGATGCCGGCTATGCGCGCATCAACGTGATCAGCGCGATCGGTACGCGCGAGTACTATCGCCATTTGGGTTTTTACGACCACGGACTCTATCTGCAAAAGGAGCTCTAAATGAACAAGCCGAGTGTTTCTGCCGGTGTCGTTGCCGGCGTTGCCCTGGGAGCTGCGGCGCTGGGTGCGGCCGCCGTCGCTGTTCGTGCTGCCTGCCTGCAGGTCGCGCGAACCCGCAACGGGTTGGCGCGTGTGAAACGCGTGCACGATGAGGGCGGCGATGAGATTCGCGTGTTGGTGCAAGGCGGCGTCTACCAAAGCGCGAGCTATGTCGGCGATCGTTGGGCGGAGCCGGTCTTTGCGTACTATCGTGCATTTGACGATGTGTTTGAGGCCGAGGACGCAATGCGTGATGCTTACGGGCATGGTATCGATCGTATGCTCATGCTGGGCGGCGGCGGGTTTGCCTATCCCAAGTTTGCGCTGTTGTCGCATGAGGGCTTGTGTATGGCCGTCATTGAATACGATGCCGAGATTACACGTCTGGCGCGCCGCTGGTTCTATTTGGAGGAGTTGGAGCGTACGGTTGGCGATCGCCTGCGGGTGATAACCGCCGAGGCTCGCTCGTATCTGGGTGTGACGAGCGTGGGCCATCGTCGCTACGATGTGGTCGTGAGCGATTGCTTTGGCGGTGCCGAGCCCGTACGCGAGCTGGCGACGGTTGAGGCGTTGCGTTTGGTGCGAGGCAGCCTGAACCCCGGGGGTATCTACGTTGCCAATATCGTGAGCGCAAACGAGGGGAGCGACGTAACGTTCCTGCGCGATTGCGCCGCCACGGCGCTCGAGGTGTTCGCCCACGCCTGGGTGGTCCCATGTGGAGATACGGAGTTCGGCGGCGAGGAAAACTACCTGCTCATCGCCAGCGACGGCGACTACGCCTTTGCCGAAGCCGTGCCCTTCGACACTAACTTCCTCGGCACCGTCCTTCACGACAAGTAAGTCTCCCCGTCCCAAAAAAGACTGGTCTTAGGCATGGTCGCGCCAGCTGCGGACGCGCTGTTTCATGCCCTCGATGTCGAGCACGCCTTCGGCAAAGCCCTTGCGCACGAGCTCTTCGGGAACGAACTCATCGTAACGATCAAAGTAAGGCACCTCGCCGGGATAGACGAGCTCGATGGGGTCGAAGTCCTTCTCGGCCTCGGCGGCGAGCACCTCAAAGAACGTCTCCTCGTCGGCCTTCATCTTAAACTGTATAAAGTACGGGCGTGATGGGTCGAGTCCGCGAAGGCCAAGCTCCGCGGCACATTTAATCTTGAGCATACGTTCGAGCGCCAAAAAGGCGTAGCTGCCCAGCCAGGGGAAGAGTACCCAGGTGTCGCCGCCCAGGTTGATAAGCGGTTTAGTTCCCGCGCCCGAAATCTCGGCGGTATGACGAGCCTGTGCAAGGCGTGCCCGTGCGTTACCCATAAGGTACGGATATGCTGCGTGCTCAGTGAGCGCTTGGCGCATGCGCTCGAGCACATGCGTGTTAATGTCGCCGGGGCAGTCGCCAAAGTAGGCCGGAACACGACCTTTGACCTGCGTGGCAAAGACGGTATGGCGCTTCCAGTCCACTTCCTCGACAATCCAGCAGTGTCCGGCGATGGCGATGCGCTCGCCGGGCGGTGGCGGATTGACGATCGTGCCCAACTCGGCCGACTCGCTGCGAACGGTGAACTCTTCGTTTTCCTGGAATACGGCGTAGAACTTAAAGTTGTTGATGATGCGCTCGCCCGCGAGGCCCACGATGAGCCCACCGCCCTCGGTGACCTGGATGTGGTCGATCTTGATGAGGTGACGCAGCAGCACGCGATAGTCATCGGCCGAGATGCGATGGAAATAACTGAGTGTGAGCACACGCTGGGCAAGTTCGGCCGGCGTGAGCTCTCCGGTGCTGGCGAGGGTCGACATGGTCTGGTGATAGAGCAGACTGTAGGGGAGTCGATCGAGCTCGGGCGGCTCGACCCACTTTTCCTCGCGATAGAGTTGTACGAGCGCGATGCCCTGCAGGAGCTTCCAGGGAATGGTCTCGGGCATCATCGTGCGCGGCTCGGGCTCTTCCTCGCGCATGACGAACCACATCTCGGGCGGAAGATCACGGCGTCCCGTGCGCCCCATGCGCTGCAAAAAGGAGCTGACGGTAAACGGCGCGTCGATCTGGAAGGCACGCTCTAGACGGCCGATATCGATGCCGAGTTCAAGCGTAGAGGTGGTGACGGTCGTCTGTGCCTGCTCCTCGTCGCGCATGAGCTCCTCGGCGGTCTCGCGTAGCGATGCCGAAAGATTGCCGTGATGGATGAGGAAACGGTCGGGCTCGTGTCGACTCTCGCAGTAGCTGCGCAGCATGGAGCATACGGCCTCCGCCTCTTCGCGCGAGTTGGCAAAGACCAGGCACTTGCGGCCGCGCGTATGCTCAAAGATATAACCCATACCGGGGTCGGCGTTGTCGGGCGCCGTGTCGGTGGGGTTGAGAAGCGCCTGCTCGGTCGCTCGTGGGATGTCGACTTCGCCCTCGGGGGCCGAGGAAGTTCGGCGGTACTTGGGAGCGGCCTTGCCCCGTGCCCGCTCGCGACGTTGACGGCGCTCCTCCTGTGTGAGCTGTCCGCTGTGGCGTATGTCTTTGGTGTCGGCCGGCAGCGCCGTGGGTGCCGCTGCCTCGATGCGCTCGCATGCGAGCACTTCGGCCTCTTGAGGGCCCATGCTCTCGAATCCTCGCTGCTGTGCCTGGGGACCCGAGTTGTAGAAGTGCTCCATGGAGATGCGCCACACGCGGTGTGGTTCCTCAAAGCGGGGGATAACGCAGTCGCGCCCCGTTCCCTGTGAGAGAAAGGCTCCCGTGCGCTCGGGGTCGCCGATGGTGGCAGAAAGGCCAATGCGTCGAGGCTGTACGCCGGCCATGCGCGAGAGTCGCTCGATAAGGCAGAGCGTCTGCCCGCCACGGTCGCCGCGCATGAGCGAGTGGACCTCGTCGATGACCACATAGCGCAGGTCGCAGAACATACGCGGGATTGCCATGTGCTTGTGGATCAGGAGTGCCTCGAGCGATTCGGGCGTAATCTGCAGGATACCGCTCGGCTTTTTGATGAGCTTTGCCTTGTGCGACTGCGAGACATCGCCGTGCCAGTGCCAGACGGGGATGTCGGCCTCTTCGCACAGATCGTTGAGGCGAACGAACTGGTCGTTGATGAGCGCCTTGAGGGGGCCAATGTAAAGGGCGCCCACGCTCGCGGGTGGGTTCTCCCAAAACTCGGTCAGGATGGGAAAGAAGGCTGCCTCGGTTTTGCCAGATGCCGTGGATGCCGTCAGGAGCACATTGTCTTGCGTGTTGAAGATGGCATCTGCCGCCGCAACCTGGATGGAGCGCAGACTCTCCCAATCGTGGGAGTAAATGAAATCCTGGATAAACGGGGCATATCGGTCAAAAGCGTTCATGGGACCTCCTCTCATCAACGGGCCGATCAACGCAACGGGCGACGGCTCGATATCTTGCAACATCGGCGTTTGCCCAGATAAAATCCTCCAAAATAAACCTGTCCCTTTTTGGCAGGTTAGATGGTGAACTCGGCGAAGTTGCGGTCGTCGTCTGCGGTGCCGGTGTCGTCTGTTGCAGCTGCCGGCGCCAGCGCGTCGCCACCGACGCTTTGTAGCAACTCGGCCACGTTAGCATCGGGGTTTTGACACAGGATATCGAGCAGCTCGATAAAGTCGCGGATGACCTCGCGGGGCGTCAGATGCGTGTCGGCTCCCACGCGGCCAAACTCAATCTTGAGGAAGTCCACCAAGTCGTTCTCGGTAAGCGTGGGCGTCCAGCCAAAGTAGCCGGCATGGATCTGCATGAGCTTTTCGATGAGCACCAGCAGCTCCTCGTAGGTGAGCGGCTGCAGGCGGATGATGGGCGCGAGCATGTCTTTGAGATCATCGCGCGCAAAACGGCCCTGGGCGAGACGGCTCCGAAGGGCCTCGTAGGAAAAGACGCCGCGGCGGCGGTCCTCGATAGAGGTCGGCGTGCCGCCCATGATCACGCCCAGGTACTGCGCTTTGCCCTGGAGCGTGTCGTTGTACATGGTCAGGATCTTCTCGTAGTTATATTGGCGCGTGATCGCGTTGGGAATCTTATACAGATTCACAAGTTCGTCGATGAGCACCAGCATGCCCTTGTATCCGCTGCAGACCAAAAAGCGTGCAATGAGCTTAACGTAGTCGTACCAGTCGTCGTCGCTGATGATGGTCGAGGAGCCCAACTCGGCGCGCGCCTCGCTCTTGGTGCGGTATTCGCCGCGGATCCATTTGGTCACGCGGCTCATAGCTTCTTCGTCACCTTCGGATACGGCTGCGCGGTAGCGGCGGAGCATGCGGGTGAAGTCGAAGCCGTGGACCATCTCCTCGAGCGGGGCCAGTTGGGCGTTGACGACCGACTCGTCGACGTCGGCACACGAGGCAACCCAGCGATCCAGGATAAGGTTGAGCGCGCCGCCCTCGGGGCGCGTCTTGGTCGATATGTTGCGGATGAGCTCGCGATAGGTGGCGAGGCCCTGGCCCTGGCCGCCCTGTAGGCGGCGCTCAGGGGAAAGGTCGGCATCGGCGACCACAAAGCCCTCGCCCATGGCATGCGTTCGGATGGTCTGGAGCAAAAAGCTCTTGCCGGCGCCGTAGCGACCGACTAGGAAACGGAAGCTTGCGCCGCCATCGGCGATGAGGCTCAGGTCGGTGAGCAGAGCACGGATCTCGACCTCTCGTCCCACGGTGATGTAGGGAAGGCCGATGCGCGGGACAACACCGCCCTTGAGCGAGTTGAGAATGACGGCGGCGACGCGCTTGGGCACGCGGGATGCTGCGGGTGCGGTATCACTCATGGTCTAGGTATCCTCTCACGTCTGCTTCGTAGTCCTCGATAATTTGCGGTCCTTCTGAGCCAAATTCAATAACGGTGTCGCCCACCAGGTCAAAGAGCGCTTCGTTGATGCTGTCGACGAGCATGTCCTCGCTCTGCCCCGATTGCACTACCGCCGATTCCGCCTGTACTGCGTTGTGCTCGAGCAGCGCGCGGAGATAGGCGTCTGCGGCAGGCGTGAGTTCGTTCGTGGCGTCAGCGGGCGCAACAGCTGCGAACGCGGGCGTCGGCGCGAGAAGCGGTGCCACGACACCAAACTGTTCGGTGGATATGGTTGGCTCGTCGGTCTCGTCCTGCCGAATGGGTGCCGCGACCGCCTCGACAATCGCGTCGGCTACGGGCTCGGCTTCCGGTTGCCCTGAGTCCGCTGCCTCGGCTTCCACAGGTGCGCCGTCCTCGCGCTCTTCGTCGATCAAAAGCGCTTCGCGCGTTTGCGCAGCGGCGCTCCGAATGTGCCCCAGCTGACTCAGATCGATATCGATCTTGACGGGCTGGTGTACGGCGTCCCACGAAAGCCATGCCACAATCTCGTCATCGATAATTTTGGCCAGATATTTGGGGACCTTTTCTTCCTTAAGGGGATGGGCGGGGTCCAGCGCCAGGCGCAGGCGTTGGTCGCAGGCGCGCATCATTTCACCGAGCTTGCTGCTCTTTTGCCTACTACCGTGGATGCGCATGCATTCCCAAAAGCCGTTTTGGCAACGGTAGATATGGATAGGATCCAGGCGATATTCGCAGTCCTCGTGGCGCTCGGGCGCAAAGAATACGGCCGAGGCAAACATGGTGTAGGGCATGGCCGTCTCCTCCCCAAATAAACTCGCCACGATGCCGGTCTTTCGGTGCGTGTCATAGTAGCGCGCCATGCGGACATACACGGCGCATGCCGCGTGGCGCAGATCGCGGTGGTGGCTGCGGTCGAGCCGCGAGTTACTTAGGTTGTACGTGGAGAGGGCGTTGATGGCGGCCATGAGTCGCTCCTCGCGCACCTCATCGGGCGGAAGGGGGAGCGTGGGCTCGGAGGTTTTGCGACGTTTGGGGGTCTGGTCGGACGGTGCCGGTGCCGGTACAAGGTCTCGTGCCGCGCGCCGCAGCTCGATAAGGGCGTTATCGAACATGACGGTTTTAGAGTCGCGGAGCAGCTTGGGGTTGAGCCCATGGAATACGGCGTAATCCTGCAACCACACGCGTGCAAACCGATCAATGCCGGGCTCGAAGGCGCGATAGACATCCCAAAAGGCCTTGATCTTGTTAAAACCGTCGAGCGGGTCATCTACGCCAATGCCGCAAATCAGCTCATAGAGATACAGAAAGGCAAAGGACGTAGACGTTTCCTCGACGGTTCCGCGGCGCACTTGGGCACGCCAGGTAAAGTAGCCGCGCAGCTGCCGGTCGCTCATGGCGTTGTAGGTGGGAAAGTACGACTTAAAGGTGCCGTTGTAGGGACAGTCGTCCTCAAAGTCGGCCATCAGCAGGCCCTGGCGGTAAAAAAGCTCGGCTTCCGAAAGCCAGCGGCCCGCACCGCCCTTGGGGTCATCCTGCCAGCGCGATATCTCGCGCATTTTACGGTACTGGTCGGGGAGGAAATTCTGCATCTGTCGGCCGGTTTTGAGAATCGGCTCGTCTGCGTAGACTTCATGTGAGAAGCGGGCAGACTGATGGGTCCGGGCCTCGGCCAATAATGCGCTCGATGAGCATCTTGATGTCCTGGTCGGCCACCGCTCCTCCTCTCGAACGCAGCTACGGTGACCTCATATCATAGCACAGCATCAAACAGGTGTTCGAGATACCGCTGCGTTGATAGATTTAGAACAGGAGGGCGTAGATGACGGCGATGACGACGGAGGGGAGCATATTGGCCGTGCGGAAGGTCTGAGGACGGATGAGGTTGACGCCGACGCAGAAGATGAGCATGGAGCCTACGAGCGAAAGGCTGTCGAGGGCTGCTGTGGTCATGATGGGGGAGAGCGCGCCGGCAAACAACGTGATCGTCCCCTGGAACACGGCTACGGGCAGGGCCGAGAAGATGCAGCCGCGTCCGAGCGACGCCGTCATGGTGCAGACGATGATGCAGTCCAGTGCGCCCTTGAGGGCAAGCGTTGACCAGTCGCCGAGCAGGCCGTCCTGGATCGATCCCACAATTGCCATGGCGCCGATACACACGGTGAGTGAAGTCGAGACAAAAGCGTTGGTGAACTCGTTATCGCCCTCACTGCCGGTCTTGCGCTTGAGCCATTCGCCAAGGTTCTCGATGGCGGCTTCCAAGTTGACGGCCTCGCCGATGAGCGAACCGAGCGCAAATGAGACGATGAGCATGGTGGTGCCGGTGGTCGCTAGCGCCTTCCCATCGATAAGGAGCATCTTTTGCATGGTGCCGCCAAGGCCGATAAACAGGACGCACAGCCCCGATGCTTTCATGAGCGTGTCTTGGATGCGCGGTGTGATGAAGCGGCCGCCCGCTAATCCCAAAAGACCGCCCGCAACTAAAAGCACAACGTTGATGATTGTTCCCAAGCCCGGCATGAGCCCTCCTGTATTGATGCCAACGTGGCAATCGTAGCAGAACGAAATGCGAGGCACATCGCGACTCATCTAATACGTTATATAAGTGGTGTTAGGAATGATGTGCAGCATTTAAGCCTCAGGTGGTTGTCGGGACATAGGGATAGTATTCAAAGCGCAGTGTCATAAGCCGCTGCGGGGATTCAATAGCCGCGGCGATGATATTGGCATCGCGGGCACGATCAAACCCTTCGAGTTCGATCTGATACGAGACGTCTTGCATAATGTCCAGACGTCGCCAGGCTAGGAGTGTGTCACCATCGAATTCCAAGGTCTTGCCTCCGTCTGGAGCAACGGCGTATAGACGCAGCTTGGCGGTGGTTGCAGGGTCGACAACCGTGACCTTTTTAATTTCGTTTCGAGTATTCTTGGCGCCCAACAAGGTGAGCAGTGTTGGGGCCACGACCTCGCCCGATGGCAAAAAGACGACTTCGATGGATTCGGGAAATGCGATGATAGCCGACTTGCGGACGGGCTGATTGGCGGCGGCAACTTCGATGTTCGCAGCGTCGATGACCTCTGTGTGGTCGAGCGCGGCAAGCACGCAGCAGTTACCTTCATCGATCTCTTGAGGATCAGCAAGCCCCAGACTGTCTGCGAGCTCGGGATCGTTTGAATCGGTAGCGGGCCCATTCGGTGCTTCGAAAGAAGCTGGGACGCTGTTTGTCGGCGACGGCGTGTCGCCCGCACCTGCTTCTTTGTCCGCGCTCTCTTCTTGTATGGTTGCGTTGATGGGTTCGTCGTTTGAGGGGAGCGTCTTGGCGTCAAGCGCGGAAGGAAGAATTCCGATGGCTCCGGATCCGTTCCACTCCATTTCGAGAAGCGCCGGGTCGGCAAGAATGCGTTGCCTGCTTTGCGCGTGGGCATCGATTTCAATAGGGCCTGCCTCTATCCCTCGTGTAAGGCTGAGTGATCCGGCTGGCTTCTCGAAATGAGCGTCTGTGTCTTTGGTGCTGACGGCGTAGAACAGCAGGGACGCTTCTCCCGCCGCGATGGCATCGGTACCGGCTTTGGTCAGCCGCAACGATGCCGTGAATGAGAGGGTGGGCTGCGCATCATCTGCATTCGCGGCGGCGCAGCCCAGACATATACCGCCTCCTTTCTCAAAAAACGTACCGTCGAAGGCGACCTTCGCTCCGTTCGCCGAGTCATCGACCGAAGCGATGTCGATGCGCAGCTCTAAATTGCATGGATCGCCATCCGCATCGAGCACAACCGAGCGCCACGTGCAGACGGCGCACCCCGCCTGGGAGCCGTTTGCCTTGTTCGAACGCTTGATATCCACGACTATCGAGCCGTCCGTATTACGACGAAGGCATCCCGAGGTTGAGATTGCGGCTTGTGCGATCGAAAAACGCTTACACGCAATGGCACTCGACGGATTTGGTGCGGAGCTTAGAGCTGCTGGTAAGGAGTCTGCCATGACGGGAGTCGCCCAAGCGGCGACGGGCGTTCCGGTTGCGAGCGCGCCGCAGAGTGCGACGACGGGCAAAAGGTTCTTTGATGCCATGGGGTCTCCTTAGCTAATTTAGTGCGGCCTGTCCGTGTTTTGTTTCTGGCTGCGTTTGATGTGCAGACCGAGGCCGGCGGTCCCCGCGCCTGCTGCTGTGGCGCCTGCTGCCAAGAGCCATCGTCTGTCGCCTGTCTGCGCCAACGGTTCCTCGCGGTCGCCGCGGTCGAGCTCCGAGAGGTCGACCGTCACTTGCGTGGCGGCCTGCGCCTGTTCTTGCTGGGCAAAGGCCATGGCTGGCCCAAACGCTAGGATGCTGACGGCGGCGGCCAGGGCGACAGCCTTATGCCGTGTGCGCACCGGGCTCGACCGTCCAGGTGATCGTTGCAACCTGATCGCCTTCGCCGGTTACGCGGAAGATGTCGCGCGTGACGCGGGCGACGTTTCCGCTTGTCTTGAGCTTAATTTTGTCCTTGCCGCCGGCAATGCCCTGGTAGCCCATGTCGAAGGCTGCATTCTTGGAAAGATCGAGGCCCGTCCCCTGCATTGCGGCGCTGGCGTTCTGGAGCGCGCCGTCGGGGCCAAACTTAAAGTCGATGGAGTTCTGTGCGGTTCCGGCTTTGGCGTCGGCAGCAATGGTCCAGGTGTTCATGGCGTCGATCTTCATGTTGGTGACATGGATGCCGTAGGCCGAATGATTGTCGATGGTGGTCGCGTCTTCTGAGGGGCCCTGAAGCGTGCCGTCGGCCTTGGCGACGAAGGGAATAACCGTCGGAACTTTGAACTCAACGTTGTCGATCTCGGTCCTGACCATTACTTTCGTGGTTCCAACGCGCCCGGCTGCCATAGCTGGCGTCGGGGCGGCGCCCATTGCGAGCGCGAGCGCGAGCCCTGCGCCCACGACGAGCGCTCTGGCTCCGTTCATGTTCCTGGTGATGTCCATGGTCGTTCCTTTCTATTCGCCGCGGGCCGTCCCCGCGATGATTGGACGAATGCTGGTGAATTGCGTGCGGTGCCGCGTCGGCCGGAAAAGCTAGTTCTCGGCTTGCTCAACCCGCACCTTGACACGTGTCGGATTGCCGTGGCTGTCGAGGGTCTTGGCATCGAGTGCCTGGATCTCGATGTACGCCTCGCCTTCTTTGATGTCGCCGGCGGGGCACGTTTCGATTGTCTTGCCGGTCTCGACCACACCGGATTCGTACATGGTCTCGTCGTTTTGGATGACGCGGAATCGCTGGGGAAATTTATTGTCTTGGACGTTTTGCACGTTGACGCGCAGCTTGCCGTCCTCCTGCAGCTGAGCGACCGGTGCGACCGAAATCGTCATCATGTTGTCGCGGACGATGGCGTCGAGCTCATCTTGGATTTCCTGACGCGTTTTGCCCTCGGCCGTCGTAACCGAAGCGCCCGCCTCGGGTACGGGCTGCGACTGCCAAGCGTATAGTCCTACGGCGACAAGGGCACAGACGATGGCCAAACAGGCAAGGATGAGCTTCTTGTGACGACCCAGGCCTGCAAAGTGGGGTGGCTTCTTCGCGCTCATGCGGCATCCTTGGCGGTATAGATGCGCGCAAAGGTGGACGGGTTCGCTCCAAAGAGCATGTGAAGCATCAGGCGGCGTGAGTAGACAAGCTCGTCGAAGTCGGGAGGGAGCTCGATGTCGTGGATATGCGCGATGCGGTGGGCGAGCGCCGAGAACGACTCGGGGTCGCAGATCACATCGGTGGTAACGTGGTAGACCGTCGTATCGGGGAATGCCTCTTCGTCGAAAGGCAGGAGATGGGGATCGTCGTCGACTTCGATGACGATGCCGTACTGGGGCCAGTAATATGCCATGGGAACCTCCCTGCTTCTGGGGCCAAAACTTCTGTCGGTTTTGGCTGTCGATGCCGACGGTATCAGCCACTACTTGACCAATTGCTGACCAAATGCTTGACGGATTGGTGTCTCCGCAGGTAAAAGGCGGCAAAAAATACCCCAACTTTTTTCAAGCGACAATCGCGCGGTCGGCGACGGCGGGGCCATATGTGTCAAAAGCATCGTCTGCCGAGGAAATCAAGCCGCTCGCCGAATTGCACGAACGTAAAAATCGCCAATTATGGAGACGGTCTCGAACACGTCGACGAAACGATGCGGTAACATCTCCCTGCAAACACTGTAGTTAGCTAAAGGGGGAGTTCGCGTGTCTGCAACCATCAAACCCTTCACCGACGAGTTCGAAGAGTATGGTCGCGATGAGTCTCGCGCATCGGGCGAGGCCTCGAGCATCTCGTTTCCGACAACGGAAGACGAGGTCCGTGCCATTTTGGAAAAGCTCCATGCCGAGCGTGTCCCGGTAACGGTTCAGGGCGCCCGAACCGGCCTTGCCGCCGGTGCCGTGCCCCACGGCGGGCATATCCTCAATACTTCCCGTATGAATCGCTACTTGGGCCTTCGCCGCGATGAACAAGGCCAATTTCTGCTGCGCGTGGAGCCGGGCGTTGTGCTCTCGGAGCTGCGCAAGCAGCTGAGCAAGAAGGTGCTGCCGACTGCTGGTTGGGACCAGGCATCGCTTGAGGCCTACGAGGAGTTCCAAGAGGCCCCCGAGCAGTTCTTTCCCACCGATCCCACCGAGGCATCTGCCTGTCTGGGCGGCATGGCGCCATGTAACGCCTCTGGTGCCCGCAGCTACGCCTACGGTCCCATGCGCCCACATATCACGGGACTCCACGTCGCGCTGGCTGATGGCGATTTGCTTGAGCTTCAGCGCGGCGAGGCTTTTGCCCAGGGCCGCCACCTGTCGCTCGTGACGGCAGTGGGCCGTACGCTCGAGCTCGATCTTCCCGGCTATACCATGCCCAAGACAAAAAATGCCTCAGGCTATTTCGTTGCGGACGAAATGGACGCCATCGACCTCTTTATCGGTGCTTGCGGCACGCTCGGCGTTATCACCGAGCTCGAGATTGCCCTGCAGGCGGCGCCTGCGGTCGTTTGGGGTGTGAGCTGCTTTTTCAATAGCGAAGACAAGGCCGTGTCCTTTACCGATTCCATGCGTCCCGTCCTGTCCCATGCGGCTGCCATCGAGTACTTCGACGCTGGCGCCCTGGATATTCTACGTCGCCAGCGCGAGCAGTCGACGGCGTTTGCCTCGCTGCCGGCGCTCGACAAAGAGGCCAAGGTCTGTGTCTACGTGGAGCTCGACTGCGATGACGAGGCCCAGGCGACCGAGGAACTGTACCACCTGGGATGGGTGCTCGAGTTTGCGGGTGGCCGCGACGATGCGACATGGGTCGCGCGCACCGAGGTTGATCGCGAGTGCCAGCGGTTCTTCCGCCATGCGGTCCCCGAGAGCGTCAACATGCTTATCGACGAGCGTCGCCGCACGGATCCCACCATCACCAAACTGGGTTCGGACATGTCGGTGCCCAATGCACGCCTTGCCGATGTCGTGGCCCTCTATCGCCGCACACTGGCCGAAAGCGGGCTTGAATCTGCTGCCTGGGGGCACATCGGTAACAACCATCTGCATGTGAACATCCTGCCGCGCGATGCGCAGGACTACCGTCGCGGTGGCGAGCTGTTTGCCCAGTGGGCTGCGGAGGTGACGGCTATGGGCGGCGCCGTTTCTGCCGAGCACGGCGTCGGCAAGATCAAGGCGGGCTTCTTAGAGACGATGTACGGTCACGAGGCCATGGTCGAGTCGGCGCGGCTCAAGCTCCAGCTCGATCCCGACGGGCAACTGGGTCGCGGCAACCTGTTTTCGGAGAAGCTCTTGGATGAGCTTGTCCAGAAAGGGGGCGCGTGAAGATGAGCGATTTCCATATGGTGGTGTGCGTCAAGGCCGTGCCCGGAAGCACCGAGGTCAAGATGGACCCCAAGACCAATACTATCGTGCGCGATGGCAAGCAAGCGGTCATTAACCCCTTTGACGCGAGCGCTTTGGAATGCGCGCTGGCGCTGAAGGACGACTTTATCGGCTTTGGCATGGACGTGCGCGTAACGGTGGTGTCGATGGGCATCCCCGCGACTGAATCGCTATTGCGCGACTGCATCGCCCGAGGCGCCGATGACGCACTGCTGCTGACCGATCGCGCCTTTGCGGGTGCCGATACCCTGGCAACCACCTATGCCCTCAAGTGCGGTATCGAGGCGCTCGACGAGGACTTTGACCTGCTCATCTGCGGCAAGATGGCGGTGGACGGCGATACGGCCCAGATTGGTCCCGAACTTGCCGGTGCCTTTGAGATTCCCTGCGTGACCGACGTGAGTTGCGTGCAAAGCGCGGGCTTTACGACCTGTGGTTCACTGGCGCTTGTTCACGGCTGCGATGCCGGCGAGGAGACGGTCTATCTTGAGATGCCGTGTGCGATGACGACCGCCAAGGAGATCGGCCAGCTGCGTATGCCGAGCATTGCCGGTATTCGCGCGGCGGAGGAGGCGGACGTGCGCGTGGTCAGTGCCGCCGACGTGAACGCCGATCCTTCGCGTTGCGGCCTTGCCGGATCACCGACACAGGTCGTGCGATCGTTTGTGCCCGACCGTGACCAAACGTGCGAGGACGTTGACGGAACGGCGTCCGAGCAGGCGGCAAAACTTGCCAAGATTATCGAGGGGATGGCGTAGATGAGCGGACTGATTATCGATAGCGAAGCCTGTATCGGCTGCGGTCGCTGCGTTCGCGCCTGTGCTTCGGGCGGCATCGTGGTGGAAGGCGAGCGACCCAACCGATGCGCCCACGTAACCGACGGCTGCATCCTATGCGGTGGGTGCGTCGACGCCTGCCCTGTCAACGCTATCTCGATCGAGCGTGATGAGGCCGCCGGCGCGGTTGACCTTGATGCGTATCGAGACATTTGGGTATTCGCGCAGACCGACGAGCACGATACGGTGACTCCCGTTGCCTATGAGCTTATGGGCAAGGGCCGCGAGCTTGCCGATGCTCGCGGCTGCCGTCTGGTGGCACTGGTCGGTATGGGTCCCGAGGGTTCTCTCGGCGACCTGGAGCATCTGGTTTGCGCGGGCGCAGATGAGGTCCTGGTCTGTCGCGACGAGCGCCTGCGTCAGAACGACGCTGAAGTCTATGTCCGCCTGATCTGTGATTTGGTGACAGAGCGCAAGCCCGAGGCCATCCTATACGGTGCGACCGCTTTTGGCCGCGAACTGGCACCCGGCGTTGCCGTGCGCTTGCAGACGGGCCTTACGGCTGACTGCACCGTACTTTCGATGGATACGGAGACGGGGCTGCTGCAACAGACGCGTCCGGCGTTTGGCGGCAACCTGATGGCCACCATCGTCTGCCCCAATCATCGTCCCCAGATGGCAACGGTTCGTCCCGGCATCTTTAAGGCGCCCGACTTTGACTACGACCGCTCCGGCACGATCACCCAGATATCGCTTGCGGATGATGCTAAGGCTCGTGTCGAGATCTCGATTCCCGCCGAGGAGTGGAGGCAGCAGGCCTCGATCGCCGATGCCGAGCGCTTGGTCGTGGTGGGCCGCGGCATTGGCTCCAAGAAGAATCTGCCCCTGATGCGAAGGCTCGCCGAGGCTCTGGGAGCCGAGCTTGGTTGCACGCGACCTGTCGTGGAGGCCGGCTGGTTGGAGTGTCGCCATCAGATTGGCCAGACCGGCGTATCGGTTTCGCCCAAGCTTCTCGTGAGTATCGGTGTTTCGGGCGCCATCCAGCATCTTGCCGGCATCGGTGGGGCAGAGTGCATTATCGCCATCAACGAGGACCCGGATGCCCCCATCTTTGGTGCTGCCCAGTACAAGGTTGTCGGCGATGCCGTCGAGGTCGTCGAGGAACTGCTGGCCCAGCTTGAGCGCTAGGCGCGCGCCAGCCAGTCGCGCATCTCGTCCTTAAGGCGGCTCCAAGTCGCCTGCGTGGCGGGGTCGGTAAAGGGCCGCGTAATGCCAAAGGGCGCGTCGAGCAGGCGGTAGATATCGCCCTGCTCGCGCGCCAGCGTGCGGCTCGCTGGATAGACGAGCTCAAACATAAAGCAGATGAGTCCCACCAGGTAGTCCGCCGGCTCGTTGCGCTCGTCGCGCGCGACGCACCGATGCTCGTCAAAGGCGGCAAGCGTCGGTACCGAGAAGCGACTGGCTAGAAACGCGTCCTCATCCACCTTGAGGATGGTATCGACGGTGCTGTCGGCGATGGTGCGCATAATGTCGATCTTGTCGCCATCGCGCACGATATCGCAGAAGCACCGTGTACGCTCGTCGAGTTGTGCCGGCAGGCGAAAGTCGCTGTGATAGGCGATGCTCGCTCGGATGAGCTCGTCATGCGCACCGGTTTCGATAAAGTCACGGATGTTTGTCGTGGCGGGTGCATCGGCGGGATTCTCGCCAAAGAGGACCTCGATGCCCAGCGCCGCATGGCTCATGCTCTCGGCGTCCTTAAAGGTGTCCCAGCGTCGCAGCTGCTCAAAGCGGCCCATATCGTGTAGCAGGCCGCAAAGCCATGCCAGGTCAATATCTTCTGACGACCAGCCCTGCTCGCGCGCTACGGCATCGCATGCCTCGGCCACGTGGTACGTATGCTCGATTTTGAGCGCGATGCGTGGGTTGGTGGCGTCGTAGGCATCGGTGTAGCTTTTGAAGGCCGCGCGCGCCCGGTCTCGATCGATAGCTGTCATAATGACTTCCTAAAAAGTTGTGTCTTTCGATCCGGTGGCAATTGTAGGTGAACTCGGTTGCTGTCGGATGATGATTCTGCCGTATCGCTACATGCGGCTCGGAGACCTTGTCAGGATGAGAAGCGTATGGTGTTCAAAATCGTTAGAACCGTCTGGCCGGTGATGCTTACCTATGTTGCAATAGGCGCGCCGTGCGGAATGATCATGGGGCAGACGGGAATGGAGCCCTGGATGGTCTTTGCTCTAAGCAGTACGTTTGTGACGGGCAGCGGCCAGTTTATGATCTGCAACCTGTGGCTGGCGGGTGTGCCTGCAGCATCGATCGTCGCGAGCGTTGCCGCCATCTCCTCGCGTTTTGCGCTTTACTCGGCATCGATCGCACCGCATCTGAGGGGTGCCTCGAAGCGTCAGACGCTGGCTGTTGCCGCGACACTTACCGAGGAGGCATATGGCATCTCGCTTGCCAAGTTGGTTGAAGGGGAGGATTGGGGCCCGCGCGAGTCCTTTGTGCTCAACGTGATCCTCATCGCAACATGGGGCGTTTCGTGTACGATGGGCGCCATCGTCGGCGCCGTTGTCGATGTTCCCACCGCCATTGCAGCCTTTGTCTGCACCTCGCTCTTTATCTGCCTGCTCTTTTCGCAGCGGCTGTCGCGCGGTAACGTTGTCGCGGCGGTTTCGGGCGCGGTGTCCGTCGCCGTATGCAAGTTCTTGGGCCTCGCGAATATTGCCGTGCCGGCAAGCGTCGTGGTCGGCATTGCCATTGCGCTGGCGTGCGATGCTGTATTTGACGGAAGAGGTGCCCGCGATGCCCGCTAACGAGTTCTTGGTTCTGTGGCTGTCGTCGTGGGCTGCTATCGCGTTCTTTCGCATCGCGCCGGCGTTCGCCTTGCGCGGGCGGACCCTGTCGCCCCGCATTACCGAGGCCCTGGGCTATATCCCGCCCGCTGCCTTTGCCGCGCTGGTCGCCAACGACTTGGTGAACCCCGGCGCGTTCGACGCGGGACTCTGGCCTGCCTTGGTTCCCTGGATTGCGGCCGCCGGCGTCGTGGTCGTGGCGGTCAAGACAAAATCGATGCTGTGGTGCTGCGTCTCGGGCATCGTACTCTATTTCGTCTTGAGCCTTATATAGGGGTGGCGTCGCGGGCGCCGAATCTCGTTCCATCCCAACTTGTCGAATTTTTCACCGAGCTGGTCTATTTCTTCTGGTACCATGGTCAAACTTTACTGTAGCAAAGCATGACGTGGGCTTTTGTTCCGCGTCAGCGGAAATGGGGGTTTCATGGCACAGGAAGCGACTGCCAACGAGCAAAAGAAATTCAAGGTTCCGCGCATCCCGGGCGACATCATGATCTATCCGATGATCGTCGGTCTTTTGCTCAACACCTTCTGCCCGCAGGTTTTTGAGATCGGCGGCTTCTTTACGGCTGCCTGCCGCGGTGGCTCCAATACCATCGTCGCCGCGATCCTGCTGTTTGTGGGCGCCGGCATCAGCTTCAAGTCCACGCCGGGCGCCATCAAGACCGGCATCGTCGTGCTGATTCCCAAGCTGGTCGTCGCAGCGGCTCTCGGCCTGGGCGTGGCATATTTCTTTAACGATAACTTCCTGGGTCTGAGCTCCGTGTCTATCATCGGCGGCATTACGTTTTGCAACATGGCGCTCTATACGGGCATCATGGGCGAGTTCGGCGATGAGTCCGAGCAGGGCGCCGTCGGTATCCTGTTCTTTACGGCCGGCCCCGCCGTCACGATGATCATCCTTGGTGTTTCGGGCCTTGCCAACATCCCTGTCGGTACTATCATCGGCTCCATTTTGCCGCTCGTTATCGGCATGGTTCTGGGCAACCTGTTCCCGTTTATCAAGAACCTGCTAGTTCCCGGTGCCAACCCTGCGATTGCCGTCATCGGATTTCAGCTTGGCGCGTCCATGAGCCTGTCGAGCTTTATCACCGGTGGTATTTCCGGCATCTTGCTGGGCCTTGTCACGCTGTTTGTCGTCGGTCCCATCACCTTTGCGTTCGAGCGCCTGTGCGGTGGTAACGGCAAGGCTGCCGTGGCTTGCTCCACCATCGCCGGCACGGCTATGACCACGCCGGTTGCTCTCGCCGAGGTCGCGCCGCGCTACGCCGAGCTTGCGCCCACCGCGTACGCCCAGATCGCCACTGCCGTTATCATCACGGCAATCATGGCTCCGATTCTGACCGGCTGGGTCGACAAGAAGTTCTGTCAGGGCAAGGAGGACCTGTCGCCTGCCGGTGTCGAGGCCATCGAGGAGGCCGTCGCGACCGACATCGATGGCGAGTAGCAATCGCTATCAATCAATGATGCCGGCGTGCAATTCGCGCCGTCCGAGCGCCCGAACAGAAACTGTTTTGCAGTGATGTTCGGGCGCTCTGCTATGATTCCCTTTATCCCTGCGGAGTAAAGGGGTTTTATTGCCCTGATTCGAATTGGGCGATTCTGACCATTCGGATATTGAAGGGATGGCGTCTAGTGGTTAAGGCACTCAAGATTGAGATATTCCTGCTATGCATGATTGTTCTTATCGGGCTTGCCGCGCGAAGTCGTCGCTCCTTGTTCTCGAGCACCCTGCAGCTATTGTTTAGCATGCTTGGCTACACCTCTGCCGCGTACATATTATTCGATATGATCTGGACGCTTTCGGATGGTGCGGACGGCACGTTGGGTATTGCTGCCAACTGGATTTCCAACGCGGTTTCGTTTTCGCTCTTTGCCATCGCGTGTCTCATTTGGTTTATCTATTCCGAGACGATGCAGGGCTCTCGCCTTGTGACCTCGCGCTATAGGGTGGTGCTTGTAACGTTGCCTACGGCTCTGGTGGTCGTGCTGGCTTTTACCAGTTACTGGACGCACGCCTTGTTCTATATCGATTCGCAGGGCGTGTATCGTCGCGGCTTTGCCTATATGATCCAGCCCATTGTCAGCTACTGTTACGTTATACATACGTCCCTGCATGCGTTTGTGCAATCTCGCAGGGTCGAGAGCCTGCAGACGAAGGCTATCTATCGAACCTTGGCATTTTTCGCCATTCCGGCCCTGGTGGGCGGTACCTTTCAGATCGTATACTCGGTGCCTGGCCTTTGTGTCGGCATAATGATTAGCATGTTGCTGCTCTATATCATCTGCCAGGAGCAACTGATCTCGACTGACCCGTTGACTGGACTCAACAACCGCAACCGTTTTGAGACCTATATGCTGTCGCTCTTTTCAAATGTGGATCAGGCCGAAGATGTATATCTGCTTATGATGGACGCTGACGGCTTTAAGCAGATTAACGATCGCTATGGACATGTGGAGGGCGACCATGCTCTTCAGGTTGTTGCGACGGCGCTCAAGGATGTCTGCTCGGCGTCTGGCGGCTTTATCGCACGTTATGGCGATGAGTTCGTGGTGCTTCAAAAGGCGATGGCGGAGCAGGACATCATGCGTCTGTGCGCGGCAATCAACGACGAGCTCGCGCGTGCCGAGGTTCCATATCTGCTGCGGATGTCCATCGGCTACGCACGGGTCGGTGATGGTGTCGATACCTGGCAAGACTTGCTTCGCGCTGCCGATGCGGAGCTCTACCGCGTCAAGGCCGATAAAAAGAAAGCCGGCGTCCAGATACGCTAGAAAAAAGGCGCACGACCGTTGCGATGGTCGTGCGCCCTTTTTGCGTTTGCGGGGGCCACCGGCCATAACGCCCAGGCGCGGTGCGGCAAGACGAGCGTCTGCCGCCGCGGCTCGGTACGAAATCAACGAGAGCCAGTGCATTCCATTAAGCTAAAGTGTGTGAAGGCTCTCTCTAAAAAGGTGAGCTCGCTAGGCTTTTTTGGGTTTGTTGACGATGATTATGCCGCCGCAGACCAACAGCAGGGCAACGATGACGGTAATGGGGCTCGTGCCAGCGCCCTCGCCGAGCAGCAGCGCGCTCAGCAGTACGCCAAAGACCGGGTTCATAAACCCAAAGACCGAGACGCGGCTGACGGGGTTGACGGCAAGCAGGCGCGACCACAGCGAGTAGGCGACCGCGGAGATAAGCGCCATGTAGATGATGAGCGCGATGGCGGGGGCAATTGTCGTGGGGGAGAGCGTGCCACCCATCAAAAAGCCGATGGCGGTGAGGACCAGGCCGCCGACCAAGAACTGCCACCCGGCAAGCAAGACGCCGTCGTGCTTGCGCGAGAAGATGCCGATCAGGCAGGTCGAAAGAGCACCCGCGACAGTGGAGGCTAGGATAAAGCCCTCGCCATCGAGCCTGAAGCCAAAGGTGCCATCTGCGCCCGAGAGGTTGACGAGCGCGACGCCGGCAAAGCCCAGCGCACAGCCAAGCACCTTGGCCGTATTGAGCTTCTCGGTGTGAAATGCCAGGGCGGCAAAGAGGATTGCGAGGAAGTTGGCGCTGGCCTCGATGATGGAGCTCGACATGGCGCTGGCGCGCGAGAGGCCCAGATAGAAAAAGAAGTACTGCCCGATAGTCTGGAAGAGCGACAAGACAAAGATGGGCTTGATGTCGCGAGCCTGCGGAATGAGGGGGCGGCGTTGGGCCGCACTCATCCCAACGATAACCAGGGCGCCGGCAAGCGTGAAGCGCAAGCCCGCAAAGAGCAGCTGCGAGGCGCTATCGTGCGCCGGGATACCAAAGAGTGCGTAGCCGATCTTGATGCAGGGAAAGGCCGATCCCCAGAGTGCACAGCAAACAAGACAGCCCAGGATAAGTCCGGGCAGGGTGGCGAGATACGGCTTGCGGCTTTCCATGATGTCCTTCCTGCATGCGCGAAGCAAAAAAGAACCCGCCACCGGATGTGTCGGTGGCGGGTGTTGTTACCCGAAGGGATTGTACCCGATGGGAAAGGTTTAAGCGAAGTAGGCCACGCCGCTCTCAAAGATCGGCATGAACTTATCGCCGGGGACATGCTCGGGCACGTTGCGGTACAGGTTGTCGCCGCGGCGCTCGGCATGGCCCATCTTGCCCAGGACACGGCCGTCGGGGCTCGTGATGCCCTCGATGGCGAGTGCGGAGCCGTTGGGGTTGACGGAGAGATCCATGCTGGGCTTGCCGTTCTCGCCCACGTACTGCGTGGCGACCTGGCCGTTGGCGATCAGCTGGGCGAGCACTTCGTCATTGGCGACAAAGCGGCCCTCGCCGTGGCTGATGGCGACGGTGTAGGGGTCGTCCAGGCTGCACTGCGACAGCCACGGGGACAAGTTGGACGAGATGCGGGTGCGCACCAGACGGCTCTGGTGGCGACCGATGGTGTTGAACGTCAACGTGGGCGCATCGGGCGTGGCGTCGACGATGTCGCCGTAGGGCACCAGGCCGAGCTTGATCAGGGCCTGGAAGCCGTTGCAGATACCCAGCATCAGGCCATCGCGGGCCTTGAGCAGGTCGCGGACTGCCTCGGTGACCTCGGGAGCGCGGAAGAACGCCGTGATGAACTTGGCGGAGCCGTCGGGCTCGTCGCCGCCCGAGAAGCCGCCGGGGATCATGACGATCTGGCTTGCGCGGATGCGGCGGGCAAGCTCGTGGGTGCTCTCGGCGACGGCTTCGGGCGTGAGGTTGTTGATCACGAAGGTGTCGGCCTCGGCGCCGGCGGCGCGGAAGGCGCGGGCGCTATCGTACTCGCAGTTGTTGCCGGGGAACACGGGGATAACCACGCGCGGGCGGGCGATCTTGGCGCCGCCGTACACGTGGATGTCCTTGGCGCGGAAGTCGATGGTCTCGACCTCGGGGGTCTCGTCGGCGCTGCGGTAGGCAAAGACGCCCTCGATGCCGCTCTCCCAGGCCTCCTGGAGCTCGGAGAGCTCGATGACTTCGGAGCCGGTGTCGATGACATAGCCCTCGACGGTGGTGCCCAGGGGCTCGACGACAACGCCGTCGGCGACCTCGGGCAGCTCGGCATCCTCGGCGAGCTCGACGATAAAGCTGCCGTAGAGCGGGGTGAAGAGGCTCTCCACGTCTACATCCTCGGCAAGCTCGATACCGATCTGGTTACCGACGCACATCTTAAAGAGGCTCTCGGCGCCGCAGCCGTAGCCGGGCGTGGAGATGGCCAGGGCGTTGCCGGTAGCAGTGAGCGCCTCGACGGCGTCAAACGCGGCGAGCAGCTGCTGGGCGTCGGGGCGGTAGTCCTCGCCATAGGTGGCGGGGGCGATGCGGACGACGCGGTGCGTGAGGCCCTTGAACTCGGGCGAGACGGCGCGGGCGGCCTTGCCCACGGCGACGGCGAAGCTGATCAGGGTCGGCGGAACGTTGAGCTCGCCGGCCTCGTCCTCAAACGAACCGCTCATGGAGTCCTTGCCGCCGATGGCGCCGGCACCCAGGTCGACCTGGGCCATGAGGGCACCCAGGACGGCAGCCATGGGCTTGCCCCAGCGCTCTGCCTCGGTGCGCAGGCGCTCGAAGTACTCCTGGAAGGAGAGGTAGGCGCGCTTGTGCTCAAAGCCGGCGGCAACGAGCTTGGCGATGGACTCGACCACGGACAGGTAGGCGCCCGCAAACTGGTCAGCTTCCATCAGGTAGGGGTTGAAGCCCCATGCCATAGCACTCGCCGTGGTGGTCTCGCCGTCCACGGGGAACTTGGCGACCATGGCCGAGCTTGGGGTGAGCTGCGTCTTGCCGCCAAAGGGCATGAGCACGGTCGCGGCGCCGATGGTGGAGTCGAAGCGCTCGGAAAGGCCCTTGTTGGAGGCGACGTTGAGGTCGGTGACGAGCGAGGTCATGCGCTCGGCAAGCGTGGTACCGGCCCAGCTGGGCTGCCACACGCTACGGGCGCAGACGTGGGCGACCTGGTGCTTGGGCGCACCGTTGGAGTTGAGGAACTCGCGGGACAGATCGACGATGGCGACGCCGTTCCAGGCCATGCGCATGCGCGGCTCGGCGGTAACCTCGGCGATAACGGTTGCCTCCAGGTTCTCCTCGGCGGCGTAGCCCATGAACTCCTCGACGTCACCGTCGGCGACGGCGCAGGCCATGCGCTCCTGGGATTCAGAGATGGCGAGCTCGGTGCCATCAAGACCGTCGTACTTCTTGGTCACGGTATCAAGGTCGACATACAGGCCGTCGGCAAGCTCGCCTACGGCGACCGAGACGCCGCCTGCGCCAAAGTCGTTGCAGCGCTTGATCAGACGGCAGGCATCGCCGCGGCGGAACAGGCGCTGCAGCTTGCGCTCGACCGGGGCGTTGCCCTTCTGGACCTCGGCACCCGAGGTCTCGATGGACTCGGTGTTCTGGGTCTTGGAGGAGCCGGTGGCACCGCCGATGCCGTCACGGCCGGTGCGGCCGCCC
>OCHM01000396.1_pt1 | contig 30352 bp, 29 predicted proteins | sample 1538901 | NCBI WGS metagenome assembly OCHM01 (sample SAMN04571734, study PRJEB22368) | human gut metagenome | biome: human gut; material: stool | host: Homo sapiens | place: Luxembourg | collected 2012-11-08 | reverse complement strand
GCGCGAAGTTCTTCAATAGCGCATTGCGAATTCCATTGTCGTAGAAATAGATTTTCTTACTGAGTTTGAGCTCTGCCGTTGGGTTTCTCGACCACGAAGGAACAACCTTCAAGATGAAACAGGAGGCCAATAAATCGACATAGCGTTCGATAGTCTTGTTTTGAATGCCAAGTTCGGAAGCGATGGAGCCGTAGCGGATTTCGGAGCCCACGTTAGCTGCAAGGAACGTAACCAACTTCGTGAGATCGGTAGGCTTCCGGACTTCAGCCAGTTTGAACAGGTCCTTGTACAAAATGGAATCCGTGAAGTCGAGAAGATACTCTTTGGCATGGGCCGGATCATTGATTACATCAGGATGGCAACCATAGATCATGCGATCATTGATTTGGCGCTTGACTTCGATCCAGCTGCTGTGTTCGGCAAGTTCTTCCAGAGAAAGAGGCCAAAGGTTGTACGAATTGAAGCGGCCGGCTGCAGATTCTTTGAGATGGCCACCAAGGTCCAGGGCGCTGGAACCGGTTACGAAGATGCGCGAGTCCGTTGTGTTGTTATCGACTAAGCGCTTGATCACGCGGCCAATGTTCGGTACAAACTGCGCTTCGTCAATGATGACATTTGGGAATTGTTGCGTTAGCGTGAGAAATGTCTTCGGATCTGCAAGGATGCTCAGGTCGTCCTCATCTTCTCCGGTGAGCTTAATGAAACGCTGGTTCTGTACAAGATGATCGAGCATTGTACTTTTACCTACCTGGCGAGGACCGAGAATCAGCTCCGCTCGATTGCGGAGTGTGCCTCTTAAGATGGGGGCTTCGAGCTCGCGGCGAATGTAGGGAAAGTTGAACATGATGAGCTAACCTGCAGGTTTGGAACATTTTGGGATTATATTCCCAAAAGGGCGTGTAATTTTGGGAATATGGTACCAGAATTTACCAAAATTGAACGTCCGGGACCGTTGACACGCTGATGCTCAGACTTTCCGGGATTAAGCCTGAGGCCGAAGCTTCCATGCCGCATTGAAGCTCCCCTGTCTGAAGACAGAGGATTCACTTTGACCGTCAGACAGCTCTTTCAGGGGGCAAAGCCGCCTGAACGTCACCGTCCGTACAAAGTGTGCGCGGCAGACCTCTTTCCCGTTCCGCCTTGCTCCCGCAATTCGGCTTCGTGAGCCCCGAAGCGTCTTTCGATACTTCAGGGTCGCTACAAGGTTCATGACGACACAGACCGCTGCCGCTCAACAGTGCTTCCGCAGTCGTCCACTTCTCCAAGAGAAGGGCTCGGTCGTGTCCTTTTTCAGTTGCATGGCACGCCAGAAATGCACTCATGGCGTCTCGCTGCACGAGCGTGCCGGTGTTTCCCCAGCGGTGCCACCTTTCCTTCAACGGCTTCTTACGGTACGCATCCGTTTGCGGATCGTACTGCGACATCTTCAGCTTATAGGCATTGAGTTCGATCACCTCGCAGCCGGCACTTTCAGCCTTACGTTTGAGATGCTCTACAAACTCACCCATTCCCCTCCGGTTTGTCGACCGTCCGAAGCAGCGTTGAAAAGACCGGTAATTGTTTTTCTCAATTTTGATCGTGCCGCCGATCTGCAGCAGATCGTTCACAAGCTCACCGTGGTCGCGTTTGCGGGTGGCCGCAAGGCGCCGATGGTGCTCGGCAAGAATGACCGCCATCCTGCGTCCGCGATTGCTTGTGTTCCAAGTCGACGAACCCTTTTTCACGGTTCCGTCGGGATTGTAGTTGTCGGGATTGTTCGCTCGTCTTGAACGGTCCATCTTGCGTTGCAGACGGCGAATTTGCGGCTCCTTCAGATCCACGTGAGGTGCAACCTCAGCAATGGCCGCATGATTTTCATGGAAATAAGCAATGCGACTCGGACCGGGATCGATGCCCACGACCTCGCATTTGGGCGCGTAGACCTTGCGAACAGGTGGGAGCCCTTCGACCACGAGTTGCACAAACCAACGCTTGACGCCGTTGAGCGACCTGCGCACAATTCGGCAGTATTTCACTTTGCGGTCAGAGGCAAGCGCCTCTTTCATGTAGACGGTATCGGGCTTCATGTACTTGATGGCGTGTTTGCGCCCGACAATACTCCCAAGCTTGGGCTTGTACATGATTTCCCGATTGTCCGAGCCTTCGATGGAATTGAGTCCACGCTTGAAGGATTTGAAGCGAGGTCTGCCGGCTTTCTGGAACATGTGACGCTGTAGAGCCCTCCAAACCGTCTTGCCGATGTTCTGCGCCTCGTGAGCCCCGATATCGTTTCGGCCGCTCGCTTTGCGATGATCGTTGGCGATAGTCACCAAGCCGAACTCAGTCAGACCAAAGGACTTGTGAATCGCATTGAAAGCCTTCGTACGATCCCGACCTTTGGACATGTCTCTCGCCTCCCGCCACTCCTTCGTTTCACGCATGCGCTGCAGACGTCCGAGAGCTGTCCCGAGCGTCGCATTGTAGAGCGTGCGTCCGAACTCAAACGCCTTTTCGAGAAAACGATTCTGCTGATCGTTCACACGAAGCGGAAGTTCGACAATGTAGGAAGAGGTGGAGGTGCGCATAAGGCAATGTTACTTCACGTTCGAAAACTTTGTGCGCCTTATCCCCTCATTGAGAGGTTTGCAGCGCACGGTTTCTATCAAGCCTCCTTGCAAGCTTCTGTACAACATCTCCGTCCTGATTCAAGAACGACAACCAAAGGGTTTGTTCTACTACCTCCTTACATCAGTCTCCTTTAGGATACACGGAATGTTCGTTTGAATTCCTCTGGAGGAATAAATCATGAAAAAGACCAATCTTTTGCTGGCAGCGGCTTTCTCGATGGCTCTCGGATCAATCGCCATGAACGCCTCCGCCTGCTCCACGGTCGTGGTCGGCAAGGACGTTTCCGCCACCGGCCAGATCATGATCGGTCACAACGAGGACAATGACCTCCGCATCGTCACGAGCCAGTACTGGGTTCCGGCTGCCGACCACAAGGCCGGCGAACTCATCACGTACGAACCTACGACCGCCAAGATTCCTCAGGTTGCCCATACGTACGGCTTCTATTGGACGCAGACCCTGCATCCGGACGGCTATTCCTTCTCCGACGGCTTCGTCAATGAAAACGGCGTCGCCATCGTGACGAACAACTGCAACAACACGTTCGAAGAAAAGAATCCGGTTGTTGACGGCGGCGTCGGCTACGGCATCCGCCGCCTGCTCGCCGAACGCGCCAAGTCGGCCCGCGACGCCGTCGACATCGCCATCGACCTCGTCACGAAGTACGGCTACATTACTGGCGGCCGTACCTACACCGTCGCCGACCACAACGAAGCCTGGCAGATCATGCTCCTCAAGGGGCATCGCTACATCGCCCGCAAGGTTCAGAACGACGAAGTCACGTACATTGCCAACGCCTTCGCCTTTGACAAGGTCGACGTCAACTCCAAGGACGTCATCATGTCGCCCGACCTGATCGAACATGCGATCAAGACCGGCCACTACAAGCCCGCCAAGGCCGGCGACTACTCCGACTTCTCCTTCCGCAAGGCCTATCAGCCGATTGAACGCCGTTCCGCCGACTGGAACAAGGACCGCGCCCAGACCGCTTGGGAAATGCTGATGGGCAAGGAAACGATGGATCAGGAAGCCTTTCCGTACTCTGTGAAGCCGACCAAGAAGCTCACGGTCTCGGACGTCCAGAAGATCGTCTCCGGCCACTGGAAGCGCGAAGCCCGCACGAGCGGCTTCTTCCATCAGTCGATGCGCGACATCTGCAACGTCGGCACGTTCGAATCCGTGGTTTACGAAATGAACCCCGAACCGCTGCTCACGCGCGGCTGGCGCACGTCCGCCCGTCCGTGCCAAACCCCGTACGTTCCGTTCTTCCCGCTCGCCAAGCCTGCCGAAGCCCAATCCTTCATGACGCCTGAAGTTGCAACGGCCGAGCACTTCCATGCCACGCCGGATCGCTTCGACTTCAAGGCCGACTTCGGTCTCTACACGGCTCTGAAGACCCAGAACCTGGTCGACTATCTTGACGACGGCGCTCGCGCCGACCTCCGCAAGGTTATCGACGCCCAGCAGGCCAAGTGGCTTGCGGAAGGCGATTCCGTTCTCAAGACCGCCCAGTATCTTGAAAAGAACGTCTCGCAGGACAAGGCCAAGGCATACCTCCATCAGTATGCAGCCGAAGCCTACAACGTCTCGATCGCGCTTCTTGAAGACGCCTTCCAGAACATGAAGCCGCTTAAGATCGAAATTCTCGCCGACACGCTCTCCCTCTCCAAGAAGGACAAGGTTGACGTGGTCGTCTTCGGCGAAAAGGGTCTCGATCTCTCCAAGGCCAAGAAGGAAAGCTTCGTCTTCGGCATCACCTATCCTGACCCGAACGTCGACGTGAACCTGAAGCGTGCCAAGGCGACGAAGATGGCTCTCAAGGACGTCAACGGCGACGGCGTGAAGGACCTGGTCCTCACCTTCCCGTCTGACGAAGCCGCCAAGTACGGCTTCGAAGGCGTCAACACCGACCTCTGGCTCTTCGGCGAAATCGACGGCCAGAAGAAGGGGGGCTTCGACCTCGTCCGCATCGTCAAATAACCGCATGAAAGCTGATTGAAGCCCGCCGCAAGACGGGCCTCAATCGACAATCTGCATCAACCAGCCCGGAAAGCCGACAAGTTTTCCGGGCATTCCTTTTCCGATAGGCACTGCTTTATCCGCATGCCTAACCGCCTAAAGAAGGTTAGGGAAGCTCTTCAAAAGCCCTCTTTAATTTTGCGCCCCGAGAATTTTTGTCTATTATACAAGCTAAATTTCTGTGCAAACAATTGTTCAGGGTACTTTTGAAGAGCTTCCTTAGACTGATACAGCTCTTCAACAGTCTGAGATTCACAGCTTGCAGGCGCATCGCCGAAAGCAACAACCGACTTTGAGCGTGACGGTCTGCCAGGTCGAGAGACCGGCGACGTCCATCTTGGCGCCCTTGCCGATCGTCATGCTGTCGCCGCTGTCAAGGGCGTTCTTGGACTGGGAGAAGTGGGCGCCGTCGAGAAGTTCGACGCTGCCGAAGTTGACGCGGGCCTTGCGCTTGGCCTTGTCCTTGTCCTTGTCCGTCGAGAGCGTGTAGCCCTTGTCCCAGCTGAGAAGCATGGCATCGGCGCCGGAGAGGCGGATGTCGCCCATGTCGATGTCCTGCGGAGCCTGCTGCTGGGCTTCCGTCAGGCCGGAATCGTTGATCTTGATCTTGCCGGATGTCTCGATCCTGCCCTTGGAGTTGTCGAAGCCGACGGGGTTCTCGAGCTCAAGCGTGCTGACGGCAGCAAGCTTGAGCGTGCCCCTGTTGATGAGCGAGCCGCCCTTTCCAAGAATGCCGGAGTTGGAAAGCTCGACCGTGCGCTCGTTTGTGAGCGCGCCGTTTTCGGAAACGATGATCTTGTTGATGGCCTCCGTGCCCGTGAGCTTGACCGTTGCGGTCTTGGCGTAGTCGCCGAACGTGGACACCCACGCGTCATTCCAGGAGACGACTTTGGTAATGGTGCTCGCAGCGGTTTTCTTTTCGGCGTCATCGCTGTCGCCAAGTGTGAGAAGGAGATCGGTGGATTCGTTCGCAACGGCGGACTCAAAGCGCCACTTTTCTTGTTGCCTCTTCGACCGTGCGTTCACCGCGCCGGTCATAACGCTGCGTGGTGATGATGGACGCATGTCCCATCGCCTGCCGCACGGTGTTGATGTCGGCGCCGGACTCAAGGAGCCGCGTCGCAAAGGTGCGGCGCAGATCATGTGGCGTGAAGGCCGAAACTTGTGAATCGCCTGCCCGGCTCTTCAAGAGTTGATATATCGCACTGGCCGTGATGGCCCAGTAGGGCTGGATGTTGTCGCCTTTCTTGATGGCCACGAAAACGTTTTCACACCCCTCTTCTCCGCGAACCTTGAGCCAGTCTTCGAGCCGACACCACACATCGTCAGACGGCGCAACCTTGCGTTCCTTATTTCCCTTGCCGAGGATCGTGATCACCCGCGTCTGGTGATTGATGTTCTGAAGCTTCAAGGTTGCGATCTCTGCACGACGCATGCCGCAGCCGACGGCGAGCGCAATGATAGCCGCGTCGCGCACACCGATGGCGGTGCCCTTGAGCTCGGATTGTGCAATGAGTTTGCCCGTTTCACGGGTATTGAGCGCCCGTCCCCTGGAGACGCGGCTACCGCGCACGGACTTCACTTCCCGAATGGCAGAATACGTTTCGATGGTCATCATGCCTTTCAGCCAAGCTTGCTTGGCCACCATGCGGAGCGTGCAGATCTGAAGGTTCACCGTTGAAGGCGAGAGTCCTTTTTCCATTTGCCGAACTCGGAAGGCAAGCACGGCGTCGTAGTTCATCTTCTCCCAGGGGCATTCGTTGAGTGAAGCGTGCCCGAACTCTTTGGCAATAGCGTTGAGAACCCGAACGACCTTGTTGCGTGACTGCCCGGCGCCGAGGGTGAGGACGTAGGCTTGTGCCGGATTGAAGGTGTCTTTCGGGTGCGAGGCATCGAGCCCGAAGGCATTGCCCTCGTTGTGGTGAGGATCGGACACGTCATAGACAGCAACACTAGGCATTGGCGGACTCATAGACAAAATAAGATATTAGATGGAAATGACAATTTCCATCAGATATTTTCGCACACTTCCAGAACCCTTGCGTGCCTCGAAGAGGAGGGTAGGCGTTAGTGATAACAGCAGAGGGGCGGAGGCCGTCCTCACCAGAGGGGACCCGATGATGAGATTTAGGGCGTTAGGATAGGTCAGATGCTCAAACGCCAGAGAAAGAGGGCCTTGGTTTGCGCCTGTGAGCGTTAGTGATAATGCCTTCAGGGCTGTGCGACAGGCGATTCAACGGAATTCCGTAGGTTCGGAAAAGCACGAGTTTTGCACTGTTACAGCCTTGGATCGAGTAGAATGGCGTTATTACTAACGCCTTACACACTCGTTATGTCCGAAAAAAACAGACTTCGCCAGCTTAACTTCACCAAGCGCAGGGAGGCCGAAGGTTTCAAGCGCATTCTGTTTTGGTTAAAGCCTGATGAAAAGGCATATCTCAAAAAAGCACTGGCTGCTTTTAGAGAAAACGCGGGAGAGGTGGAATTAAACCCCGTCAAGAAAGTCAATCCTTATCAAGCAGAAATCCTGAAGGGCGAATATCCATTTGAATTTGAGAAAATTAAATATCCGTACTATACGATCGACAAGCCTTGGGACAATCTCCGTTATTGGAACAATTCTTTACCAAAAGGCATTCTTGTCTTTGCGGATTCCCATAAACGTGTAAAGAAATGGCGGGCAGTCGCACTTGATGGCCTCGGCGCATTCCCCGTGCTGTGGTCGATACGCTACGCCCTCGAGCAGCGCTGTTGGGATCTGGCGCCGTCCAGAACCCGCAAGATCAACTTCTCAAAGTTCGACGTGCAGACCGAAGTCCTCAGGATGGTCGGCAACGCCAAGCTCAAGGTCGATGCCCGCTTTATGAATTCCTCCTTGGGATTCATGACACATCCAATTGCCGCACAAGCTGTCACGGTGGACAGAAGTATTGCGGACAAGTTCCCGGAAGGAGTTCTTGTCGTTGTCGTCGATGAACGAGGCGAGCTTCTCGAGACGAATGCGGAGTGTCCCAGGAGAGAGGAAGTGCTGCTTTGGAACTTCAGCCAACCAGGTCTTCGATGGGATGAGATGAAGGGGACCTGGCATGTGGCGATGGCGGTGTTGACGAAAATTTTCAGAACGCCAGATCCAACCATTTGACTAAATCGGGACCGACATGAACATTATTGATTTTATGAATGGCTTTCACAGCGAATGTAAAAATGATGCGACTAATGACAAATTGCCGACTGCGCGATAGTTTGGACTTCAGTATCCCGAGTTACGGAAAGCAAAGGTAAAGATCACACTCTTTTGGGGTGATTGTTGTGCTGGCGAAAATTCGTTTCAGATCTCTTTTTACCAGTGGCTGCGAATGGTTAGGGGCGAGAAATGAGTAATGTCATGTTCGTTAGCCGGTGCGGCGACCGTGCCGTAGATGATCCCCGATTCAGAACACGCGGCAATATGCTCCTTCATCCCGAAATGCCAGGTGTTGGCCTTCTTGCCTGAAGCCATCTCAGGATCTCGGGCGTGAGCCTTGTTCTTGGTTGACGACGGCGCTTCGATAAAAGTGCCGTCAGCGGCAACCATTTCAAAAGAACAAGCTCCGGCCTCTACGGCCAGATTTACCGTGCGCTCGAGGAATTTTTGAGCCAACCCATATTGGTCAATGAAATGCCTGAAGCGCAGTATCGTCGAGTCTGAGATGAACAGACGTGTGCTGGACACGCGGCAGAAGCTGCGAGCCACCATGTCGCTCGCCAAATATGACTCCATCTCTGGATCAGACAGGTTGAGAGAGACCTGAAGCAGGTGAACGCGAACCATTGTTTCAAGGCGCGTATACGGCCTTCCATGATTAGCTTTGATGTGGTAGAGGGGCAGGCAAAGTTGGATCAATTCGTTGATTACGTCATCTGTCAAGCGATCCATGGCATTCACGCGACGATCAGCATGAGTCCGACGAATCTGAAGGAATTTTTCAGCCTCAATGTCAGCAAAGCTCAATTGGCCATTGAACAGCTCTTCCATAGAACACCTAGATTGTGAACGTCATCATGTTAGCATTTTACTATTGTATTGGCAAAAAAAACAGCACATTCTGGCGTCGTTAAGAAAAGCCGAACAGAACATTTTTGTTCCATCCGGCTTGGCAACGGGGTTTTTTGAAGAGCTTCCTCAAATGGGCTCCAGAGGCCATTCTGTCGATAAATAGACGCACGTCAATCTGTGTGGCGAAAGGCTTCTTTGACATCTTTCAAACGGATAGGTTTTTCTTTGCTCGCATGAATACGCACGAGGTCGGCTTGACACCAATAGTCGTCTTCGTGTTTGTTCATGGATTGACGTGTACCAAAAGATTTGCGGGTATAGGTAGGCTCTCATTAGTGGTGTGACGTTAGCTCGGCCGTAGGGTCATTTGGTGTGTCGTCTTGAGGGTCACAGATCGTGTCGCACGAAGCGTGTAACAGGCATATGCGGCCGATGAGGTTGATGTAAGACACAGCACAAGCTGAGCTTTCCTTATTTGTTATTGTTTTTTTCGAAGTCTAAGACTAAGATATATCCGTGGTACGCCAAAATCTCTCACGTAGAAAGGTGATTTTGATGCATCGAGGTATGAACGCAGGCTGTTCATGCCTCGGTGAAACTGAGCGACCTTTGACCTCTAAGGAGAAATCGTATGAATTGCACGAGACGAACTGCATTGACAGCTGCTTTGGGTACAGGACTGATTAATCTTTCTTCACCTGTCTTTGCGAAAAAGCGTTCAGATGACCTAAAGCCCGAAAAGATAACCGATGTCATAGTTGTTGGTTTTGGGGGGGCTGGTGCAACGACTGCAATTACGGCTGCGGATGCGGGAGCTAAAGTGCTTGTACTTGAACGCCAACCCAAGGCGACTTTGCGCTCCAATACTCGTTTGTCGGCGGGGATCTTCCATTGTCCTGGGAAAGACGGTAATGCTGATGCCTTGGCCGAATATGCGACTGCCATGTTTGCGGGGCCTAATGGTTCAACAGTATCCGCAGGTGAACATGATGACATTTCCGCTGAACTTGGCAAGGGCTTTGCTCAATATGCAACAGGTTTGGTGGATTTTATGAAAAAGTGTGATCCTTCCTTTAATCCGTTGCCATTGCCAGGGTGGGGTGCTTCATCTCTTTACCCACGTGGGTCTGAAACGGCGTATGCCATGGTTCGCGCTTCATACACAAAACGCGTTGTAAGCCCTAGCAAATCTACATATAACCTTCCGAAAGAACAGACCTGTGGTGGCGAGGCTTTTTGGCATTGTCTAGAAACAGGGGTCGAATCTCGCGCTGACAAGATTGAAGTGGCTTATGAAATGCGTGCCATTCGCTTGACACAAGACACAGCTGGTGCAGTGACAGGCGTTATCGCAGTCGATTCGTCTGGCAATGAACATTATTTCCGTGCTCGCCGAGGAGTCGTTCTTTGCAGTGGTGGTTATGAATTCCATCCTGGGATGCGTAAAGCGTTTTTACCCGGGCAGGGCGGTGAAGGCTGGGCATTCTATGGTACGCCTTATAACGAAGGTGATGGCATCGCTATGGGACTTTCCGCTGGGGCAGGGATGCACCGCGCTAGCTCAGTCGCAGGTGCTGTGATTATGGCTTCGCCCATTCGACATAACGGGTTGCGCATTGGCATGATGACGTCAACTACCAGTTCTGGTCATTCCATCATTGTCAATAATTTTGGCCGTCGCTATGCATCTGAATATAAAACGCAGAATGGAGCGGGTGAAAATAGCTTCCACGTACTTTCTTCGGCTTTAAATGTCGACACCCTTGCCTACGATGCATCGCCGTCATGGCTCATTTTCGATGAGACGCTACGCCTACAAAAACCCATCGTGAATCTTGGCTCAGCCAGTGTTGGTTATGGCTTTGTTGATTGGGGGGCCAAGGACAACTCTACGGCCATTCAAAAGGGTTGGATATTGAAGGGTGACACGATCGAAGAACTCGCACAAAAAATCGCAGAGACTAAAGATAATGCAGGTCGGATGCGTCCGGAAACACTTCGTGCGACCGTCGATGCATTTAATGCCGCATGCGCACGTGGAAAAGATGACGAGTTTGGGCGCTCTAAAGAAACCCTGACACCTGTAGCCAAAGCACCATACTATGCCGTTTTGCTATGTTCTGGCGGTCCAAATACCAAAGGTGGGTTGGCAGCTAATGGCAAAAAAGAAGTTTTGGACTGGAACGACAAGCCAATACCCCGTCTATATGCCGTTGGAGAAATTTCTTGTGGGCTTGAGCAAGGGGGAGCAATGTTGACCGATCTATTGGTGTTCGGACAAATTGCCGGTAAGGAAGTTGCCAATCTAAAACCATTGACTTAATTCCAAAGGGATCAATCTGATGCATCCAGTTTTTAAATCATTAGTGGTTACAGCAATGCTCGTAGCCATAGCTCCGATGGCGAATGCTGAATTTTTAGCAGATAGACACGTAAGCAAAGGTATGGATTGTACGATCTGTCACGTCTCCAGCCAAGACCATGCCATCAAGATGAATGCCAATGGTGAAGAGTCATGTGTTGAGTGTCATGGAGGGTATGACAAACTTGTGAAATTAACTGCCCCTAAAGAAGAAGGAGCGGGGAATCCTCATGCACAGCATGATGGCAATCTACCCTGCACAGAGTGTCACAAAGGCCATAAGCAAGGCGTGAACTATTGCATAGAATGCCACTCCTGGGAATTCAAAGTTCCATAAGACGTTGATGCTGTCAAAGCTTTCAATAAGCTAGGCTCAATCCGTGCGGCTGTCCAAGAGCCATTTTCAACTCGGTTTTTGGACAGCTTTGCGGAGAAGGGTTCTTACCTGCTCTTTTCGAACGCACAATACTTGGTAGACATGTGATAGCCCATGCGTCGGCTATTCGAAGAAGACCTAGGGAAGCTCTTCAAAACCCCCATCTCTGAACGATGAGGGAAGCAGATTTGTTTAAACGAGTGACTTTTGACCAGGTGTTGAAAAGCGTCGAAAGTTCCCGTGAACGTTAGTCGTTCGATTTTTCCGAATAATGCTGAAACAACTCGATATTTGCCTAAAAATTGGGCAAATATCGTTTTCAAGAGTCAGCAAGGCCCCATGGCACTCGAGACGAAGCGCGCACCAGAGTTTCGGGATAATCAGCAAGGTAGCCTTGGCGGAGCGCACCATTTGCGCAAGCGGTTGCAGTTGTAGAGAGCAAACAACGTGAGCGCTCGACTGTGATTTTTCGCCAACCCGCGATAACGAACCTTGGCATAGCCATAAATCCTCTTCAGCCAGAGGAAGCTCCACTCAATCGAGCATCGCACCGATGCTTTCGCATGCTCCAAATGCCGTCTTACGTTCACGCATTCGACGAGCGCTTGACCAAGTTCGCCTCCGAAATTCTTACTGATTGACAATTCCTTCTTCCATGCACTTGGTTTGGCTGCTATGTACCAGGACACATCCTTGAAAGGAATCGCCTGAATTTCAGCGCGCTTGGGGCAACCGATGTAGCCGGAATCAAGGAAGACCATCTTCTCAAGGCCCTTCAGAAGATCGCCCAGATGAGTAATGTCATGTTCATTGGCCGGTGCGGCGACCATTTCAAAAGAACAAGCTCCGGCCTCTAGTGGAATGGCGTTGGCCGATAGGCCAACGCCATTTAGCGACTTGAGGAAGCTCTCCAGAACTCAATCCTCGCCATACAGGCTTCTTCTAATCGCCTTCAGATAGACATCTGCTTCTGGCAAATCGAGTGAAGAAAACGCCTCCTGAATCTTGTACACCGTGGTTCGATGCTCATCCACGATATCCAAAGGCAGAATTGCTCCATTCCTATTGTCGTCAGAATCAACGGACGCATAGTCGTATGCGATAAAAGTGATCGCGGCCGGTTGCGGAGGGAATTCTGGCAATTTGTCTTTCCCGCCCAGACGTTCCAGCACCCGATTAAATACAGGCTTATTGCAAACGAAGAACAACCCGGTCCTGCACTTCGTTTCACGCTGCAAAACCTGCCCCTTATAAATGATCTGAGGGATGATTCTCTTATTGACGTTTTCCCAGTTAAAACCAGCAACAACCTTGGTTTCGGTTCGATCCTTCAGAAGAGATTCACGTCCCGCCTGATAATTCCCAGTCGTGTCGATCGTCTGAACCTCAATCGCGGTAAACTCTTCGACCTCACCTTGAGCGTTCAGACGAACGAGTACCCAATCCATGAAGTAATTGCCCGTCCCTTTTCGGTTCGGGAGCGGAAGCTCGCCTCCCCATTCGTGTCCGAAAACCGCAATCGCCCCGCCTTCAAGCTTGGCCTTTGCAACCGCGGCTCTCCCTGCATAAAGATTCAATACCTTCCCGAATGCGCGTTCGGAAATCTTCTTCAGTAACTGATAATCATCCGCGTACAGACGATTTGGGCAGCAAATCACTTTTTCGGAAGTGTTCTCTAACGCACAGGCACCAGACGGACCAACCTTGAGCGACTTAGTGCACTTGCGATGCAAAAACGGACAAGAGTATGTAGCGGCACTATCAAGCGCCACCTCACTGGTGTCGCCCGCACGGTAGCCAAAAAATTCGTAAATTTTACTCATCTGCGAATTCCCTATCTAAAACAGCCATCATGGAACGACCAACAGCTTCTGCCAGAAGAGGCGGAACGGCATTGCCTACCTGAGCATATTGTTCCGCCAACGTCCCTGTGAAAATAAAATGATCCGGGAAAGACTGAATACGAGCCGCTTCTCTCACAGAGAAAGCACGATCTTGCGAGTAATGAATATACGCGCCCCAATGCGGATCACACTTCGTCAGAATCGTAGACGCTAGCCCTGTCGGCTCAACGCGACCGTAACGTTTTGTGTGGTCGGACCGACGAGCACGCTGCATTCCCTTAGGCAAAAGCTCCGAAGGAATATCCGTCCAATTTCCACCGGGCTTGATGAACTTGAACCGTTGTTTGTTAATCTCTGACATGCCTGCCGTTTCATGGTTCCACACACCAGTCGAACCTACACGAGAGCGCTTTTGATATTCGCTCTGAGGCTCGCAGGCATAGTCACCGCCATCCGGATATTTGCCACCTGCCTCAAGTGAGGGAAGGTCACTCAGCGCTTGTTCAACCGTCGTAAAGCTATCGGACGCTTCCGGAGACGGCATTTTGACCAACGACTTACCAGCATAGGTTACACGGAAGTTCGCACGAATCGGCGCCCGGTACAAAGGTTCGGGATACGCATCTGGAGGAAGCTCTTTCCCCTTGATACCGAGGATGATCGTTCGCCAGCGCATCTGAGGAACACCGTAATACGCCGCGCCAAGGATACGCACGCCTGCGCCATACCCCAAATCCGCGAGGGATTGAAGAATAGCGTGCAAGGTTGCCCCATCTTCAAAAGAAACTAAGCCGGGAACGTTTTCAATAAGAACAGCCTTGGGCTTGAACGCTTCGACAAATCTCAAGTATTCGCGAAACAAGTGATTGCGATGATCTTCCGTGCTGCGAACAGGCGCGTTAATGGAAAAACCCTGGCAAGGGGGACCGCCAGCAATCAAATCAAGCTCGCCCGGCTTCACCCCCAACTGTTCCATTACTTCATAAGCGTCTACGGTTCGAATATCCGCAGTTTGGACAAAAGCCGATGGATGATTTTTTTGATACGTCCGAGCGTAAGGAGCGACGATTTCGGAGGCATACAGGCTGTGAAATCCCGCCTGAGAAAGTCCCTCGGACAAACCGCCCGCTCCGGAAAAAAGGTCTATGCAAGACCGAGTCATATAACAGTCACCTAGTAAAATTAAATATTCGATTTCAGAGATTTGTAGCTATCGAGCGCCTAATACCTATTTCTAGCGGCTCAAGATCTGCATACAGCAGGAACTTTCGGGCTACCTTCCACTCGGGCGTCGCACGCATTTTCAGAACACGAGCCCACCCGCCGCCCATGACGGCGTTCTGAAGGTTGCAGCCACAGCTGAAACTCTTCCTAAGTCATCGGCGTTCTTCGTCTCCGGTAATGATCGGAAGGGTGATGATGAAGGATTTCGTGCTCACGAAAGAACCTTAGCACAGGGTAGCGAAATGAGCGTCCCCTGCGCAGGGCTGCTTTCGTAGATTGATGAGTTGCGCATTCCACCCCGTGAATTCAGGAGCTGCATGCGGCTGATTCTGTATCGAGGTAATTATTACTTCTTTGTCGAGGGTTTCTCCTAGGAACGCGATCCCTATTTGTCAATCGGCCCTCTCTGGATCCCCAACAGAATCCTGAACTCCCTGCTCAGTTTCACCTCGTGCAGAACGGACTCATCCCGACACCAAGCCACATCTTCCTTTCCAAGGCGCCACGGCGCCTTCCTGAGATAGTCAGCGCCGAGGAGCGCAGTCGCACGTGGAATGCTCATCAAGTCAACGAGGCCGAGCTCATAGTCCTTCCAATGGATTGGCTTTCCAAGAAGCAATCCTGGCGTGTAATGCCTACGGCAATGGGGTTGGGTATGGCCAACCTCACGATGGACTGCGAAACCCTCAAAGAGCACCGTTGCGCGGGCTCGTGCAGTGGTTGGTGCCAGTTCCTTCATGGCCTTGTAGCGCGCCAATACGCCCTCCGGGAAGTCCACAGTCAGGCTTGTCGGATTCGGCCATGCAACGCCTTGTCGTTCACGCTCAGCGTTGTAGTCCTCTTGCCAACGCCCCAACTCGGATTGGACGGACGCCGGCAAAATTCTCGTCACGCGCCACTTTGACAAGGGGGTGCGAGCAGGACTTTTCCCCTTGGTGATGGCGTCTTCAAGTCTGACGAAACGCTTTCCTCTCTCTTCGAGGAATTGCGCACGGAAAGCATCTGGATCAGTCGCAAACATCGAGAGGGGCACAAGCACGCTCATGACTTCCGATTCAACATTCTCGTGAATCCAGTCGGCGGCATCTTCGTAGGAAAAGAGGTAACTGGCTCGCTTCTGGACATCCGTCAGACGCGACAGTTGTTCTGCACAGGCAACACGTGCTTCGTCCGACAGGAAAAGACGTGTCATGTTGCGTCCAGCGCCTTCCCTGAAGGCACCGTAGCTCTGCCAAGGGCCGATCTCAATGATCTCATGCATCGTGTGATGGTACTTCGGCAGATACGCAGCAACGTCCCCTGGACAATCCGTGAGAATGATGTGCTTGGCTTCAAGGGCAGCGCGCTTACGCGTGACGCTTTCGGCTACAGCCTGTGCACCAGGCATTATTTCGTTGAAGTCTTCGGTCATGACGGGCTACAGGCGACGGATTTGGGTGGGGATTATTGAACGATTTAGATATTTTATTATCGATGTCCTTTTTGTGCCTCCCCCATTTGGCGAAAAACGCCAAAGCTCGTCGGAAAGCCCTCATCTCAACGCAGAACCACCTCCCGATCGTTGATCTTGTCAACATCTGACTCAAACTTGATGCGCCCCGACATGACGGCGGCAGCTGCCTGTGCGCGCTCAATTTCGCCCGAGTTCTCCAGAATGTCCCGTGCAACTTCCGTTGCCTGCGAAAGCTCCTCGAACATCTCGTCGTCGAATGGAATCTTGGGCTTCTCGGCAACGTAGCAACCGATGGCTGCAAGCCAGCTGTAGAGACATTGGCGAAGTTCCTTCGCGCGGTCCATCTTGGCGGCTAGAACCCATGCGATCTGCAGGATCTGACCGTACATGGCGAGATCAACCTTTTCAACGGTTCGGTTGGCAACTTGGAGGAGGAAGACGCGGTCTTCGTCGCGGGCGTCATGGCTCCGATTGACATCGGAAGTGAGGCTGTTGAGGTAATGCGGAACAGCAACTGCGTGCGGACGGTACTTTTTCTTGGGACGGGGCTTTTTGGACATGCGTCTTCCTTTGGAGAGGCGGAAATTCTAGCATTGCGCGCTCGACCCTCCCTCCTGCGCACTCAAAGTTGCAGGCAGCTCTACTCGGCGCGCTCGCTTATAAAGTCGAGCCGAGAAAACCCACGGTTTTAACCGCCGCGATGATAGGCGCTCAAATCCCCTTCGCACAAACTCGTGCGAAGCATACGTCCTCGAAAAGGACAGTGTAGGATTGAAGCCATGAAAGCCAATATCGCCTACAAGTTCGAACTGATGCCTACCCGGGAGCAGAAGCGAATCCTCGCTCAAGCTGCCGGGTGTCGGCGTTTCGTGTGGAACAAGACGATAGAACTGCAGAAGCTATGCCTTGAAAACAAGAAGCCTTGTCCAGAGCTTGAAGGCCACATGCCTAAACATGGGTTTTGAAGATCTTCCTTTATTGTGAGTCTAGGAATGAACTATTGCGACACTTGCGAATACGCTGAGAAAGCGATCTTAGATCAAATTAACTCTGATATTAGATCAGTCGTTATCACCTCTATCATTACCGGTCTTTTTTGTTCGGCCATGTACGAAGGGACTGATAGATCTATAGTCGCTCCTTTTCTTATATTCATTTTTGTTGGTTCTTATGTATTGTCAGTAGGAAAGACTTATCTTAAGCCCATAACTGCTCAAAGGTATTATGTACAGTTCCCTCCATTCGATCTCCTATCTCGGTTTTTATTTTTATACTCGGCAATCTCTTTAGCGACAGGGATATTCATTTTAGAATATTCTGAGTATGTTAATGGTTTTGCTTATAGTCACAGGTTTTTTGTGGAGCATTTCTCATGGCCATTGCTCATTGCGCTTCTATTTTTAGAAGGTTTCTTTTGTAATATTCTAGCGAAGCGTGCATACAAACAATGGGTAGAAGCATATATTCATAGCAACATTGACCTAATCAACAATTAAAGCTCTTCAAAGAAAGCTCTTCAAAACCCCGCTTCAATTTCGGCTCGCAAGAACTTCTAAATGTCACACAGGATAAATAGCCGTCACCTCCTTGTTAAAGGGTACTTTTGAAGAGCTTCCGTAATTTCTGTATTCGAGACGAGTCCGGCGAAAAAACTGAGTTGGCAATGAAAATCGGAAGGTCGCTCAATCTTCGAACTCCCGCGAAGTAGAAAGCCTAATCGAAACGGAGATGGCCCACTCGTTTGGGATCGTCCAAAGCAGAAAGGCGATAACCATTGCCAATACGACATGCAGAAGCACAATGGCAACTCCGACAAAAGCCGTACTCCAACTGTCCGGCGTATATTGATTCGCATAGACTACGGTTGCGTAGGCCGCGTACATGACAAGCCCGACGCCGACCGAACCACGAAGGTACTTCGGCCCTTGCGAGACGATAGGAAAGCGGCGTGCGATCAAGTACCACGCAAAAGCCGCGATGATGAGCGCGGTCGAAATGCAAATGTCAGTCATGAGGTTTTCCAGATTTAGCTCGTCACGCCCGGCACGGGACGATGCTCGCCGCACCAGCCAATGACGATTTTGTTGAGGTCAGGGAGATATTCGAAATACACTCGAATTGAGAGGCGCCTATCCGTCGAGACGCCGATCTTGAGATGCCTCACCATAGGGATGTCTCGATTTTGGAAGCGCCAGGTGCGGGCACGCATCAACGATCTGTTCTGCATGATGGTGTAGCTCTCCCTGCCAGCATACTCGGACGCCGTGAAGACACGGCGCGCCATGACATCGCCTCCTTCGGCCATCGCATCGACGTAGGTCGTCGCCAGCTTCATGAGAAGCGAGAGAAGACGCCGACCGTTGCCGTAGTAGTTGACCTTTCGAGCCGATTCCCATGCGGACGGGAGAACATGGACTCTGTCGCCATGGAGCGCCGCAACGCATTGGAGCGCTTCTTCGGGTGTGGGCTCGTACTGCGCATCGAGGCAAAGCTTGGAGAGAATGCCCTTGACCGCCTCCTCGTCCAGAACGTTTCCCCTCTTCTCGGATAGATCCGAATTGCGTTGCTTGAGTGAGTCCGTCTCAAGTTTCATGGCCTCGATGCGAGACTCAAGTTCGGCATTGCGCCCCGAGAGATGATCGACCTCGCCTTCGAGCGTGCGGACGCGCTCAGAGAGACTATCGCTGCCGAGCTGTCGTGCGGGGCATGCGGCTTCAATCTTTGAAGACTCTAGATGAAAGACCCCTGCACGCGCCGCCTTGGCCTTGGCCTCTTGACTGCACCGGCTACGCTCCGCATCTCTTCTAGCTTTGGATTCAGCTCGCACTGCATTTGCCGCTTCCTGAGCCTCCCGTTGCGCCTTTTCCCTCAGGCATTCTTCGTGGTAAAGCTTCAGCGCCGAGAAGCGGTGCGCCCTCAGGCGCTCTTCCTTCGCCTTGGGCGTCTCCAGAATATTGGCCATAAACCCGTTCTCGCGTGTAGGGTCGTTATCCCGAATCTGCTTCAAGAACTTGTTGTACTGCGGATTTGGCATTCCTTCCTCCTGCTCACGGCATCAAACGTGACTTTGAGCTTTGGCGGAACGCTTGACGGGTTCGACATCTCTTGAGCCGCGCACGAGCAAGGGCGGAATCCAATGGAAGATGAATTCGCGCATATCCTTTTCCTCGGCCTTGGGCCGACGCCCCTTCCAGTACCCATGCCAATGCGCGGAGCGGACGTGCGAGCGGACTTCGCGCTTCTTGTCGCTCGGGAGGCTTTGGGATTCGTCATGGACAACGCGGTAGTGCTTGGCCATGTCGTTTTCCATGGACTGCCCGACGTTCCAGATATGAGGCCCCTCGGCAGGGAAAAGCCGAAAGCCCTTCTTGACATGCCGTCCCTCGTTGTTGGCGGGCTTGAGGCCGGGCTTGCGGTTGCTCACGATGTCGGGCTCCGTGGTGCAGAGGTAGAGCAGCATCGCCAGGATCGGGCGCATGCGTTCGACGCTGTGGGCGTAAAACGCCTCGCGAACTTCTTCCGAGCGATAGAGCGCCTGGTGGTCGGCGGATGTGACATGCAGCGCCGCCTCGTCTTCTGGCGTCAACGGGTTGGTAAGCCAACCCTCGAAGCTGTCCTTTATGTACGCTTCAAGCGTCATCGGCTCAAGTGGGATGACGATGGAGGAAAGAAAGCTCCCGCCCGTTTCGTTGACCATGTTGAGCAAGAGCTTGAGCGCTGGCTTTTCCATCGTGATGTCCCTGTTCTGAAGATGCGCCCAGAACCCGACAAGAATGGAGTTGTCATACCGGGTCTTTGGCGTCTCGACGTAGATCGACCATTGCGGCAAGCGAAGGAAGACTTCACAGGGGATGTCGCCCTTGAGACTTGAGGAGCAGAGCGCCTTGGCAAAGGACGGCGCAAAACGGAATATTCCTTGTGTGTAGCGCCATGGACATAGCGCAGATAGATAGAGTACGCGGCTCGCTATCCATTCATCGCGAGTAGGTCCCTTTGGAAGCCTTGCAGCATCCGGGTGCGCCTTGAAATAGTTGATCCAGCCTTCGACCGGCACAAAATAGAGTTTTGGCCAGTCAGGCAAGCTTTTTCCGCGCTCAGAGAACCACCCTTCGACGTAAGGCTGCAGACGCTTGAGCTCGTCCTTGAAGCGGAGCATGACCTTTTCGGGCGCATAGTCTTCCCAGCGGATGTCCGTCGGGATGGGCCGGTTGTTTTGATTGTCCCAAAGGGCATTGAGATGTTCTACAATCGTCTCGGGCTGTTCTTCAATTGCGGACATTGTTCCGCCGGTCGACAGAATCTGCATTGCTCCTTCCTTTTCCTGACCAGAGAGAAAAAAGGGGAAGGCAATTCCCGTTCTCGCCCTCCCCTCTCCCCTGAAAACGAATTACTTGGTCTTGGTCTGCGCTCGGTCTATGCCGATACGGTAAGGGGCGGCACCCGTTGGACCCTGGCTCTTTCGAAGGATCCGGGAAAAGTCAAAATCCAGAAGGTCTACAGATACGACGAGCGGTACCGCCCGACGCGCTTTCTGCTCCCTGCGGATGAGTTGATGCCAAATCCGCACTATGTCCTTGAGGAAGAGTGAAGGCCTACGTCCTCAAAACAGCTCTTCCGGGCAGAAGAGATCCCCTTACAAATCCCATTCAGGATCGAAAATGTTCAAGAAAGTTGCCTTGTCCCTCTTACTTACTGGTTGCCTTTCAGGCTGCAGCACCCTTCCCTCTGTGAATGATCCTGCAAGTTACATTCCCGGAATTCCCCAAGACGAAACGAAAACGGTAACGGATCGCAATACGAACAAAGGCGAGCCTGTTGGGACTGCACAGCCACAAGTTCAGAAAACTCAAAAAACTCAAGCGGTTGCAGCCTCCCAAAAAACCACAAAGCCTGTCGATGGCGAAAAGTCGGTTTCTCCCAAAACTGACACTCTAAGAATTGGCAAGCTTGAGATGAATAAAACGACCGTCAGGACGCTACCGCGTTTGTGCTTCAATAGCTATTCTCTCATCACCGCATATTCGCCCAATAAACAATGGCATGAACCCCAGTATCTGTTATCTGGGCCAATGCCTGGGACTGTCGTTATCAGTTCCCTGTATGGTCTCTCAGAATGCTTTGGACGCCAATACCATGACGTTACCGCGTCATTTGCCGACGGCCTTCTCTACAGATTGATAATTAGTGAAGAAGGACAAGCCAATCTTTTAACGGAACTGAAATCAACAATCCCTGGGCTGCGGCTTGTCAAGAAGGATAGTTACCATAATCGCTATGAGTACGACAGCAAAGACTATAAAGTCGAATACCATCCAACTTCAGATACTGTTCATCAGTACATCATCGAAAGCAAATGGGTGAACCGCAAAATCACTGCTTTTCTTAAAACCAACGGTTACCCCAAGCTTGGTCGCTTTACCCTCAACCGATCTACCAAGCAATCTCTAGAAAAATACATGGCGGGCGCTCGGTTCTATCAAACGAAATCTGACATCGCGTTCAATACCTATCGTGGTCCAGTCGACATCCATCTCTTCGGAACTCTTCCATTTGGCGTGGGTGGAACCGAGACACAGCTCATTTTCAACAAGAAAAATATTCTGAAGAAAATCCGTCTTTATCCGATCCGCCATGGCTCACCTGCTATGACCGTTGACGAATTTATTGGAAGAACCGCCCCAACTCTGACCTATGAGGGGACATCCGCGTCAACGTTATATACGATCCCCTCGCCGGCAATACGCCCTGTGACACCAGTGGATCATATTTTTTTCCACAAGGCATATAGTCCAGCCAAGACGCAAACAATTGCCTTGTTCCGCATCACGCTACATGCAGATGAAGCTACCAGGCTAATTCATGCCATTACCATTGAAAACCCATATTTCAGCGAGGACTTTTGATCGCCACGTCACGCCCATCAAGGACATGGTTCCGTGTTGATTGTGAGAAATTGGCACATGTGCAAAAACGTGATCTGCCTTACTCGCACAGTCTTATCGATTGGATTTCCCATTAACATTTCATCGCCTTCCAGAACGCATAAAGGCCGCAACACGATCAACGTGCGCGGCCTTTTGCGTTTCAAAAAGTTAGTGGTAGTCACAGACATCGACGATTTCAAGACAGCTCGGATGTACCTTGAAGCACAGCCGCCAGTTGGCGGTCACGTGCAAGGCCATCATGTCGCTCTCGATATGCCGAGTCTTCTGAAGTCGATGACAGTTCCCAATGGCTGTAACGGAACGAATGTCCGGAGCCTTGCGAAGCTGCGCGAGCCGCGTTTTGAGCTGGGAACAAATCCCAAACCGTTGACTGCGCTCGTGAACGAACGTCCTGATCTTCCGATTGCGGTACCTCAGCTGCATGCGGCCTCCCCTAGGAATGTCCCACGGGAGGGGCCTTGCACCCGCAAATTGCGACAGAAGAACTCCTCTGCCTTCTCCGCGAGCATATGGCGAAGATCGCTTTGCCAGAAGGGATACGGCGAAATACCCATCCCTTGGTGAGGATCTACGGCCTGCGCATACGCATGATGCAGATCAGCCACCGTCACGCTCGAAGCGGAGGTCACAAGCCGCCAAACGAATGAGTCTCTTCTCGATGGCGGACAACGCAGATGATGCACCCATGCGTTGAGACAATGATGGGTCTCTTCGGCGGACCGAATCTCCTCAATGAGGGTCATTTCAATCCAGTCCCAGGCATGCTCCTCGTTGAGAAGCGACGCCGCGCGCGCACAGAAATGCACGAGCGTATCGGGATGCAGATGCAGGTTAATGGGAATCGCCCGACCATTGGCCGAGCTAATCCTGACAACGTCCAGGCTGACGAAGCATCGTTCGAAGTCAATGTTGAGAAAGCCGACCGTGCATATCTCGTTGATGAGCTGCACGTTTCGGGAATAAGTCCATTGCGCCATGGAGCCTCCAAAAAAAGAAAAGGGAGACACCACGAACCCGAGAGGGAATGATGTCCCCCTGCGGGTTGAAAAAAATGAAGTCTAGAACCAGCTCATGGCAGGTTTGTAGCCCTCGACGAAAGAAGCCAAAGCATTGAGCTTGACGCTCGATGTCGCGGACTGGGCAAGATGGATTTCCCTGCCTTCGGGTTCTCGCTCCGTATCGCTTTCGTCAAAGCAACTCATCCAAAAGAACAATGCGTTCTGTTCGGCGAGTCTTCCGGCCAATTGCGTATCGGCCATGGTTGGCGAATGAAGCTTCGACCATTCGGCAAAAGTCCTGAGAACCAACGCTCCCCACCACGATTTGAACATGGCGGCAAGCATGATTCTCAGATCTTCGATTTCCATCCCCCTGCGCGAGCTGACCACCATCTTGTCGTCGTCCATATCGGTCGAGAAAGAAGCGGTTCGCACGGCACGGAGTTGATGGCAGAAGCCGCCCAGCACGTCGAGATTCGTCGGATCCTTGCAAAACCGCTCCTTGAGATGGTTCGCGAAGCGTTGAGATTCGCCGCTTTCAAGTTGCAGTTCTCGAACGCAAGCATCGATGTGCCGCTCAAGATGCAGTTGAAAGCAGCCGTTTGAGATGACGTGAAACATGAGGATGTCCTTTTAGGTTGATTATCCCGGGGGGACATCCTCACCCCGGCGGGACTGAGTGTCCCGATGGGGGAGTTGAAAACATCTGTCTTACTGGCGACAGCAGCCATTTTGCGCTCATGTCGAGCGAGCAATAATCAATTGGAAAGCCCTCCTTTCCAATGGATTCTTGCCGCAGGCGCTAGGCCAGAAGTCCTTTCGGACTCCCGGCGTTGCGTCAATCGTTGAAGCTCAGGCCGGCGAACCCGTCCTTGCCCTTGGTGAGGAGCACGTCATTCCAGTCGATGCCTTTGGCACCTTCGGGAATCGGATCCTCGGGCGTGAAGACGAACACGTCTCGACCCAGCGCTACCATGCGCCGCCGAAGTTCTTCGGCAGCCTTCTCTCCGACATGAGTCGCATCCTTATCCGCCATGATGAGCAGATAGCGAACGTTGTCGGGAATGATCAGGCTTTTCATCCCGCCCGCCGAGATCGTCGCCCAGCATGGAATCCGCATGGCCGTAGAGACGGACAATGCAGTTTCAATGCCTTCGGCAACGGCCAGCAAGCCACCGGGCTCCGCCAGCCGAATGGCGGCGTGGCGAATCGTCCGGGTACTCGGAAGCGCCATGAGACGCTTTTGCGTTGCCACGGGGGCCTTCTCGCCATCTTCGGTGAGATACGTCACGTGAAGCGTGACGATCTTCCCTTGAGGATTGCGAACGGCTGCCACCATGGCCGGATACGACTTCTCGCCTTCGAGCGTGCGCATCGCATCAACGGCCCGAATCGAGTCGTCATGCGCGAGGCGTTTTGCCGAAAGGGTGATGCCGCGCACCCACCTGAGATAGGCGAGTACGGCACGGGTTCCTTTCGTATCCTCCGTCAAGGGCGAGGCTTCAGACCAGATGTTGGCAATAGCCTGCGCCTTGACCTTGTCGGCCTTGGCGACTCCGGACTCACGCGCCTTGCGCTCCTCGGGACTTTCGATCCTGCGAACCGACCAGACGGCGGCCTTGTAGGTACGTCCATTCATGCCGACTCCCTCTCGGAAACCGATCTTGATGAACTCCACCCACTCGCCGGAGCGAACCTTGGCAAGCTCAATGGCGCGATCAAGCGTATGGCTCCAAAGAACCTCGGTCTTGTCGCCGTTGTTGAGTCGAGCGTAAAAGCACATTGCATGCCCCTTGACGAACTCATAAGGCGCTTGCCCGAAGTCAATCAATTGGCCCTGCGCACGGTGCTGCTTCTCCTTGGAGAACAGCTGCACGGGACGGCTTTCTTCCTTTTGGAAGCCGAGCACGTCCGCAACCTTCTCGACCGTGGTTGGGAAATCCCAATCATTGAGCCACTGAAGGGTTGCGAACCCGTCGGAGCGCGATCCGCAGGTGTTGCAGATGCAGCCGCCCGATTCGAGCCAATCAGGGTACAGACGAAAGCCGTCCGTACCGCCGTGCTTTGGACAGGAGACGTGTTGCTTCCTGCCTGCGCGCATCGCCGCCTTGAGAGAAGGTGCCAACACGCTGAATACAACATCCCAACGACCTCGGGCAGCTGCTTTGATTTGACCGGCAGTGAACGACATAACGCCTCCTTGATGAAAAACCGGAAAAATGAAAAATGCTCAAAGCGGAACCGGGCTTGAAAGCCCGGCCCGCCTTGAACTCAATGGAAGACGGCGTCGCTCATAAGGTCGAGAATGAGCTTTGCAAGCTCATCATCGTCCATCGTTGAACGGGCCGAAACTTCACGATCAAAAAAGCCGGGAAGCCCTATTGCGTCAATGAAAAGCGCACGGCTTTCAATGCCGGTGTTCTTCATGAGCTCGATCAGCCTTTTTGCGCTCCAGACGTCTCCGTCCGTCACGAACATCAGGATGCGGCGGTTAACGTCGCGAACCTGAAGAAGCTGATGCTGGGCCGCCATAATGGCGTCCTGGCTCGGCGTACCGCCGATGGGGTTGTACATAGTCAGGTTTTCAAGACCCGACTTGATCGAACGCTCGCCGTGCTTGACCAGCGTCTGCACGCTGCGAGACTCCTTGCCGCCAACCGACCACGCATTGTTGAAGACGCTCACGCCTACGTTGACGCCCTTGATCGAAGCACAGGCCTTCGCAAATGCGTAGGCCGCCTTCTTGGCACCAAGGGACGAGTTGCCATCCATCGAACCGCTCATGTCGATCATGATGTGAACGGCAGTGTTGACGTCACGATGCTCGCCCTCTCGGGTGAACACCTTGGTGTTGCCCGTCACGAAGGACGCCAGGCGCGTGGCCGAAAGACGATTGCCGCGATCCGTGTGAAAACGGTGATTGCGGGCAAGGCTTTCAACCTTTGTGCGAAGCGACCTTTCCAGACGGCGGGAGATTTTCTCCCCTGCGTCCTTGACGGCCTTGGCGTTTTCGGGCTTGTCGCAGAGACATTTTTCAAGAACCGGCTTCATGAGCCCGTCCATGAATCTCGTCGGCGCGACATTCGTCTGAAGACGATTGGGATTGCCGGGTTTTTGCGCTTCTTCGGACAAGTCCGACGCAAGCGCCTTGCTGGCATCCGCCCCCTTCATGGCGTCATTGATAGCCTCCTCCGTGGCGTCTAGCACCGACTGAATCGCACGAACGTTTTCATTCGTGGCTTCGCCGGAACCGTCAGCCTGCGACTGAGCCTTGGCCTTGCGGCCTTTGGTCTTCTGCTTGTCCGACTGCCCCTTGTCTGACGACGAGGAGGCAGAGCCAGCTTCAGAAGCGTCGCGCTCGGAAGATTCACCCGCTTCGGAGCCTTCGGCGTTCTGAGCGTCGTCCGAAGACGAGCCCGAACCACCCTGACCGCTTGACTTGCCCTCTTCGTTCTTTCCGGACGCATCCTGCTGATCGTTTTGATCGTTGGGATTGTCTTGGCAGAACTGCTTCATCAGAGCGATGAGTCGATCGGCAATCTTGCCGAGAGCTCTCGTCGAGTCGGCGGTGAGACTGTCGTTGAGAACGGCAGTCAAGTCACGGGTAAAGGCTTCGCCAAAGCGCGACTCGATGTCGGCCTCGGTCTGCCGAAGCTGGTTGGCATAGAGTGCGGTAAGGCCGGAGGCATTGCAGCGCGTGAAGAAGTAGATGAAGGACATCAAAAGCGCCAACGGCTCCTTTGCGGCCTTCATGTCTTCAGCGCTACCCATGGCCTCAGGCTTCTTGAGAATGTGCGCGTCGAGCGTTTGAATCCAGTGGTAGCCACCGGCATACTCATCGCACATCTTCTTTTCAATGCGTCCGTCCTCAAGAATGTTGAGAAGCGCATGGTGAAGGACCGCATTGTGACCCTGCTTCGACTTCACGTTGAACGTCGTGTGACGCACGTGACCGCTTTCGTGCAGCAGATAGCCATAGACCACCGTCGGATCAATGTCCGTCTTGGTGAGGGCGGGAAGGACGATGCGTTTGCCGTTGGTATAGGCTTCTTCGCCCTCAAGGGCGATTTGAACCCCGAACTTTTGGCAAAGCGTCGAAGCAATGATGGGAAGTGCGGTGCGGATCGTACGATTGGTAATCGTCATGGTGTTGCCTCAAAGAAAAAAGGGACACCATGCCTTGCGGGACATGATGTCCCGAAGGAACGATAAGAAGAAAAGAGACTTGACTCCTCACCAAGGGTGAGGGGCGGTCCCAAGTTAAGAGCGCTCCTTGCGAAGCTGGTAAGTCGTTATGGCGTCGAAGTCCTCCTCCCGATACTTGATGTCTGGAAATTCCGCCATGGCCGCAGCCAAAGCTTCCTCTCGATCCAAGAAACCGGGAAAGCAGAAATAGCCGGCATCCGTTTCGGCGCGGGTCTCATAGACCCAGCCGTTGAGGTTGGCCGTCACGCGTTCGTTGAACGCTTCGCAAAGCTTTTGATGGACAAAGCGCTTTGCGTAGGTTTTGCGAGGCATCGCTTCGAGCCAGGCGTCATGCGGCACGACAATGATTCCGCAGAATCCGGAGTCAAAGCTGCGGGCGGGACGCCCAAGGCAAAGCTTGAACCAATCGCTGCTATGCGAGCCGAATTCAATGAAGAAGACGTGCTCACCGATTTTGATGGCTTCCAGGAAGAACGTTTTCATCGGCCTCAACGTCGACGCCGAAGATGTCGGCAACGGCATGGTTGCAGGTAAGCACCCGAAGGCCGAAAGCCTTTGCCGTTTCCTCGACCGTGTCGTCGCGGTGGTCTTGATAGTCCACGACGATGCGTTGACGATGGTCGGCGTCGTAGCGAATGAAGTTGATGTCGAACATAGCGTTCTCCTTTGAAAAAAAGGGGAACGCCTGCCCCTTGGGGAAGATGTTCCCCATGGGGTGATATTACGCGTCTCTACAAATAGGATGTCTCCAAGAAGAGAGCCCATAGCTCTTGCTAGAGAGATTTTGGAAACCTATTTGTTGAGATTACTAATAAGTTAAACGAGTAGCAGCTTGTGCCCTCGGTACAGACGTTCGGCCTCCTCAATCGCCTCTACGAGACGTTTGAAGGGGCCGACGACATCGAGCGACCTCCACGAAATCGAATCCGGGGCTTTGACCTGAGACTCAACTTCGAAACCGAAATCACCTTCGTCGACCGTTTGCACCGTGATGGCCCAAAGCGTTCCGTCGGATTGCGTTTGCACGCTTTCAGCAACGACTTCAGACATTTTGAGATACCTCCAAAAGAGAGAGGAGACACCTCGCCCGCACGGGGATTGATGTCCCCGTCGGGTTCATGATTGACGGATGCCGTCAAATGTCGACTTGCACCTCGATGATGGTGATGGTGTGCAGAATTTCGTACGAGTCATCGCCCGAACGACGCTCCACATCATCAACCTCCTCACCGACGCGAGCGTATTCGTACTCGTCGCTTTCGTTGAGATAAGCCTCAATTACGGCAACATCCGGTTCGTTGAAGTACCACTTGACGTAGTACCAAGTCACGAGGACCCAGCGTTGCCCTTTCCAGTCGAACTCGCGTTCGGATTCTGGATGTTCGAGCAGATTTCGTCCGTCAGGATCAGAGGACTGCTTGACGGCTTCGGCAGCCTGAGCCTTGAGCGCCTTCCAGTTAGAAATAGGAAGCGCGAATTTGACATCGGAATAATATCCCATGATGTGCTCCTAAAAGAAAAAGAGGACATCATGCCCCTTCGGGGATTGATGTCCCCGTCAGGGTGGGTAGCCACTGTTTTGCTTAATGCCGGCGGCGCTTGTCTTCGCGATGGTAAATAACCGCTAGCGCACAAAACGCAAGAAGAGAAGAAACGATAGGAATGGCTGCGTAGAGAATGAGATTTCGCTCAGACGCCGTGGCGTCGTCGCTAAACAGCCGGAAAAGACCGAGAAGGACAAACCCCGTCTCAATGGCGATTGCAACCAAAAGCTCCTTTACTTTCTGATGCATGATTCCGTCCTTTGAAAGTCGGCAACGAAGCGACAAATGATGGCGCAAGCGAACAACGCGACAGCGACCAGAATCGCTGTCTCGTTGAGCTGATTGCCTGCGCCCTCGGTTTGTTGCTTGCTTCCATCCAATATTGATGCTCCCCTCCCAATCCCATGTCATTAGGGATTGGAAGGGGATTCTGGGGGCCGTGGCCCCCATTCTAGTCACTGTCCAATACGGACTGTGACGGGCTGCATCAAACAGCCCTTATCGGTTTCGACAAGCTTTTTGAGCCAGTCATCACCGAATTCTTTTCTGCCAATGTTCAAGCATCCGTTGACATCAGAGTTGATAACTTGACCGTTCGATCGGAAAAACAGTCCTCGCACTCGCCTGCCCGTGCTAAGAACCTGATTCGCATTCTTATCGCCGTAATTCGGCAATGGATCGAAGTCAAGCGCAGACTGACGCGAGGTGTAGCTTTCCTCACGAACAATCACCTTGATGCCGTACTCCTCCGCCTTGTAGCGAATCATATGGATCAAGCGATTGAACGGAATGCTCACAAAATTTTGATTGTTGACCTTGCCAAGGTTGACGTTCTGCTTCCACCCGTCGTTATGCCCGATGACAACGGTTCCCAAGTCATGTTGAAGGCAAAACTTCACAACGAAGCGGGAAACCTTGTGCAGGTTGTCATTGATGCGGCAAATGCGCTTCATGACCTTGGAGCGACGATGCGCTTGCTTTCCATGAGTCTGAAGACTTGCGGCGTCCTTGTTGTACTTGGCGTTGATGCTTTTCAACATGCCACCTTTGACAACCACGGGATGAATCCCGCTGATCGTCGAAGCAAGAGTGACGATATTGCGAAGCCCAACATCAACCAGGCACGCACGGCTGCCGTCGAGCAGGATGGAGGTCGAACAAGCGACCTGATAGGTCAGTTCGATGAAAAAGGCGTTCCCGTGCGGAACAATTCGCACGTCGCCAACTATCGTTTCATTTATTTTGGCGTTGAGAGGCTGATTTTCACAAGAGCGGATTGGCAACCGAGGAAAACCAATGTCGTTCTTGTCGGTGATAACAAGATTGCCATCGACAACCTTATAGCCATTACGCCCAACGACGAAAGTTCGATACTTTTTGCTGTAACCCGGCAGTCGCGGCATCGCCTGGAACTTGCTCGGATCAGACAGATAAGCTTTCTTGGCCTTATTCCATGAAACGAATTGCTCTTGGATGATCTGAGTCTGTCGTTGAGCGGATGCAGCCGAAGGCATATTTCTATACGACTCGGTGCATTCGCTCCGAACGGTTTGATCCAACTGAACTCGGTTCAACCAAGGTTCTTTGGCAAAAATTCTCTGCCGTTGGATGTAGACGGCCTGATTGCCCAGCTTGCGGGCGGCAGAACACAGCCTATGGCACGCGAGGTAATGCGTATGCCCAGGCTTGACGACTATCCGTTCCACTCGTTGAGACATTTCAAAGACCGTTATTTCGA